>Ga0075428_100000168_pt1 | contig 60751 bp, 51 predicted proteins | sample RhiMetdeltSRZDD2_FD_75291 | JGI IMG/M metagenome (GOLD analysis project Ga0075428, IMG submission 75291) | Populus rhizosphere microbial communities from Tennessee, USA - Rhizosphere MetaG P. deltoides SRZDD2 | ecosystem: Host-associated > Plants > Roots > Rhizosphere > Soil | place: USA... | reverse complement strand
GCGCTCGGCACGCACAAGGCGCTCGGTCTCGCGAAGGCCAAGAACGCGCGCTTCCTGCTGGCCAGCACGAGCGAGGTCTACGGCGATCCGCTCGTGCATCCGCAGCGCGAGGACTACTGGGGCAACGTGAACCCGGTCGGACCGCGCGGCGTCTACGACGAGGCGAAGCGTTTCGCCGAGGCCATCACGATGGCCTACCAGCGCACGCATGGCGTCGAGACCCGCATCGTGCGGATCTTCAACACCTACGGACCCCGCATGCGCCTCAACGACGGCCGCGTGTTGCCCGCGTTCATGAGCCAGGCTCTCGCCGGCCAGCCGCTCACGGTCTTCGGCGACGGCTCGCAGACACGCAGCTTCTGCTACGTCGACGACCTCGTCGAAGGCATCACGAGGCTGCTGCACAGCAACGAGAAGGAGCCCGTCAACATCGGCAACCCGCGCGAGATGACGATCCTGCAGTTCGGCGAAGCCGTGCAGAAGGCGACCGGGTCCAAGGTGCCGATCGAGTTCCGGCCGCTGCCCGTCGACGATCCCAAGGTGCGCCGCCCCGACATCGCCAAGGCGCAGCGTGTGCTCGGAGGGTGGGCTCCCGGCGTTGCACTCGAAGAGGGCCTCGCGCGCACGACCGCCTACTTCCGCAAGAGGTTGGCGAAGGGCTGAGCTCGAGATGTCGAGCCCGGCCCAGGTGGCGGAAGCAGTCACGCGCGCGGCGCAGAGCCTGCGCGATCACGTCGTGCGCACGCCGACCGTGCCTTCGCCGTGGTTGTCCTCGGCGACGGGCGCCGAAGTGCGGCTGAAGCTCGAGAACGTGCAGCACACGGGCTCCTTCAAGCTGCGCGGTGCGACGCATGCCCTGCTGCGCATGCCGGCTGCAGTGCGCAGCGGCGGCGTCGTGGCCGCTTCGTCGGGCAATCACGGCCTCGGCCTCGCCGCGGCCGCGCAGAAGCTCGGAGTGCCGGCGACCGTCTACGTGCCGAGTACGGCCCCGGTGCCGAAGCGGGAGTCGATCGCGCGATTGGGTGCAAAGGTGCTCGTGCACGGGGACGACTGCGTGGTCACGGAGCAGCACGCGCGGGCCGTCGCCACCGCGAACGGGCGGCCCTACGTGTCGCCCTACAACGATCCCGACGTGATCGCGGGACAGGGCACGGTCGCGGTCGAACTGCTCGAACAGTGGCCCGAGGTGGAGGTCGTCTATGTGGCTCTCGGGGGCGGCGGCCTGATCGGCGGCATGGCTGCGTTCGCGCGGTCCGTGCGCCCCTCGATCGAGTGGGTCGCCTGCTCGCCGGTCCGGTCGCGCGCGATGGCCGAGTGCGTGCGGCAGGGGCGCATCGTCGAAGTGCCGTGCCAAGACACGTTGTCGGACAGCACGGCGGGTGGCGTCGAACCCGGTGCGATCACGTTCGCGCTCTGCCAGCAGGTCGTCGACCGCTACCTCGACGTCGAGGAGGACACGATCCGGCGCACCTTGCTCGCCACGCTCGAACACCAACACCTGCTCGTCGAAGGAGCTGCTGCCGTAGCCATTGCCGGCTGCCTGCAGGACCGCGACCGTCGCGGGCGGCGCGCCGCGGTGGTGGTCTGCGGCGGCAACCTGCCGCTGCACCTGCTGCGCCGCGCGGTTACTGCGTCGTGCGGTTGATGAACAGTCCGACGTTCGCGGCGCGGCTGTCGAGCCAACCGAGCAGCAGGCGGGCACCGTCGTGTCGCAGCTGCACCTGGTCCTGGTTCGCGGTGCCGTTGCCGAGTCCGGCCGGCGCCGCGAAGGTCGCACCGACGTCGACCGATACGGATTGCTTCACGCGCGCGGCGCTGGTGGCGGGGTCCCCGTCGCGCCAGGCCACGAAGACGTAGTTGCCGATGCACCCGATGTTCGTCTGGGCCGACGGCGTGACGACGGTCTCGAGCTCCACGTGTTGCTCGACCGACCCGAGTGGCGAGAAGCGCGAGACCAACACCGCGTTGCCCCCCTTCACGTAGCTCATGAACACGCGGTCGTCCTCGGAGCAGATCGACGGCGCCGAGACCGCTCCGCCCTGCGCACCCTGCACCGTGGTCGCGACGCTGTTCCACGACAGACCATTGTTCGGCGAGGTGTTGAACCACAGCGCCCCGTTCTGCACCCAACACGCGTGTACGCGACCACTCGCCGCGGCGAGGCGGGGCTGGCCGCCGGCAGCCGTCGCCAGGTTGAGACGCTTGGCGTCGCCCCAGCTGCCGCCCGCGTCGGTCGTGCGCACCGCGTAGATGCCGCGAACGGACGCGCCGAGCCGTTCGTCCTCGACGAGGATCCACGCCACCGCTCCGGCACAGGCCAGTTCGTGGTTGCTCTGGTTGGCCTGCCCGTCGCTCACGGTTCGCGGTTCCGACCACGAAGCGCCGAGATTCGAGGAGCCCGCGGCGACGACGCGCGACGCGCCGATCCCGGGATCGCCGGCCAGCCAGGCCGCGTAGCAGTGGTTGGCGTTCTGGCTCAGGCGAAGCCTGCGCGTCTGTGCTGCCCCTGCCGCCGCATCGAGTTGTTGCGCCGGCAGGAACTCAGTCGTCGCTTCGGTCAATCGCCTGATCCACACCTGGGTGCCGCCCGCGATCCAGCCGACCGTGACGAGGTTCTGCGCGACCACGAGCTGCGGTTCGCTGGCGACCTGGCTGCCGCTCAGGGTCTCCTGTGGCAACCAGGTGGCTCCGCCATCGTTCGAAACGCGATGCAAGATGGCATTGCCCTGTTGCCACACCGCGTGGGCGGTCTCGCCGCGCACCCCGACCTGGAAGTCCACGACCGTGTTGTTGTCGAGCCGCTGGTCGAGCGCCGCGAAGGCCGGCGGGAACTCGAACATCGTGAACGCGGACTCGGGCAGCTGCGCTTGACCATATTGGTGAGCGACTCCGACGATCGTGCCGCCGGCCGCGGAACTGGCGGGCGTCGAGCACGAGAGCGTCGTGTCGTTGGCGACAACCACGTTCGCGGCCGCGAGGCCGTCGAAGCCGACGGTCGTGTTCACGGTGCCGCCGAGCTGCAGCCCCTTGCCGGTGATCGTGACACGCTGCGCGTGATTGCGGAACGCGTTGTCGGGCGTGACCGCCGTGATCGCCGGTGGCCCCGTGCGCACGACCAGCAGATCGATGGCGGCTGCATTCCCATGTCCGTCATCGACCAGCAGGTTCAGCTGCACGAAGGCCGTCGCAAGGACCGGGAGCACGGAGAGTACGAACGTTCCACCCGCAACGGGAGTCGTGTAGACGAGGCCCGCGGCCGATGCAGCGCTCCCGGGCACCCCGAGCTGCCACTGCAGTGAATCGCCGTCCGGATCCGTCGCCGAGAACGTGAGGATCTCCGAGCCGGCTGTCGGCAGCGGGAACGAGTAGCGCGGGCTCGTGCCGGTCAGGTTGCTCGGCACCGTCATCACGGGCGCGCCGTTGAGCGGCGCCGGTGGCTCCGACGGGCCAGAATGGTCGCTGCCGCCGCACGAGGGAGACGTAATGAGGAGCAAACAGATCGTGGCGAGGCGAAGCGCTTTCATGGGAGAGTTACGAAATGGGAACGAAGCGTGTGCAGAGTAGCCGAGCCGCAAGGGGAGGTTGCAGGATCGGGAAAGACCCGAACCCGAAAGCCGAGCCCGCCTCCGGGGCAGGTTGGTTGACGCTCGAGCGTCGCCCCGCGACAGCGGCGTCGTCTCGCTCGCGAAGTCTGCGATGCTATGGTTCCCATCGATCTGGACCGGCCAACCCGCGACACCGATTCTCATTTGTCAGACGCAGCGCGAGAGGATCGCGAGGTCCTCGTCACACGATCCGGCCTGCAGCGGTCCGAACGAGAACCGCATCATGCTGCCGAGCGGTCCTTTGTCGCCGCGGCGCGCCATGTCGCAGAGCCGCCCAGGCAGGATCGCCGCGTCGTGCTTCATCAGGCGTTCGTTGAACGCATCCCCCGTGAGGCCCTTCGGCAGAGCCGCCCAATGGTAGAAACCGCCGGTGCCCGTGAACAGCTCGAAGCCGAGCCGCTGCAACCCAGCGGCATACCGCTGACGCTGGCTCGTGTAGAACCCCGATATCGCCTTGCGCGCCATCGCGACGCGTTCGCGCTGCAGCAGCTGCGTCACGTAGAGCTGCGAAGCGCGCGACACGCCGCCCATGCCGAACGAGCTGTAGTTGCGGAAGACCTCGATGTGGCGCTTGCTGCCGATGACCCAACCGACGCGCATGCCGGGCACCTGCAGCCCCTTCGTCGCCGCGCCGCATACGAAGAGGTTCGTGTTGTCGATGTCCGTGATGTAACGCATCGCGCTCACGGCCTCGCCCTCGCAGAAGAACTCGTAGGCCTCGTCGAAGACCGCGCCGCGGTCCTTGCCGCTGTAGGCAGCCACAAGCTGCTTGAGGTCCGCGCCGGCGACCGTGACGCCCGTGGGGTTGCACGGGTTGCTCTTCAGCAGCACCACACGATCGGTGCTCGGGTGGTCCGCGAGCGTGGGGCGGAAGCGGTTCTGCGGATTGCTCGCGATCAGCCGGTGCGGCCGCCGCAGCAACTGCAGCATGTCGAAATACGGCGTGTATTCGGTCTCCTCGACGGCGACCTTCCAGTCTTCGAGCAGGAACGCCAGGATCGCGAACAGACCCGGACGGCCGCCCGCGAACACCGCGACGTGGTCGGCTGTGATCTGCGCACCGTAGAAGTTGCGGTAGTAGTCGGCGATCGCCTCGCGCAGCGGCGGCTGGCCATCCGCCTTCGGATACATGCGGTCGGTGGCCGTGATCGCGATCGTGTCGGGCAGCGGTGGGCCGCCCGGGACCTGCGTCGTCAGCGGGAATCCCTGAGCCCAGGGATGCGTGGTCGGGTCACCCATGTATTTGTGGGTGACCTCGGCGAAGCGGAACAGGGTCTCGTAGACCCCCATGGGCGGGAACTGGCGCAGGATCACGGCGCGCAGACTACGCGGCGCCAGCCGCCTTGGAAGGGGCTCGCTCGCTCGAAGCGGTGCCGGCTCCGCCGCAACGGCTATGCGGTTGCCTTGCCGAAGTCGCGCCAGAAGGACAGCCGCAGCAGATCGCGCGGGTGGATCGTGTCGCCACTCAGCGTGACGAGCAGATCCGCGAGCGCAGGCCAGCGGCCGAGGCTGCGCAGGAAGGACCGCACGAGCAACGGGTGACGCAGCGCCCGCTGCAGCGCCTTCGCGGCGACGAACCGCGGCCCGAGCTCCCTCGCCCTGGCGCGCGCGTATCCCGCGAGCGCCGGCGCGGACCGGGCCGGCTCGTGCAGCGCCTGCCGCAGCGCCTCGGCCAGGGCCCGCGCGCCGAACAGCGCGTAGTAGATGCCCTCGCCCGTCAGTGGATCGACGTAGCCGGCGGCGTCGCCGACGAGCGCTGCCCCCCGGAACGTCTGTGCCGTGGTCGACCAGGCCAGCGGCCCCGTGCCGCGCCAGGGCTCCAGGCGGCGCGCGCCCGCGAGCCGCTCGCCGATGCCCGGCGCGAACGGAAACCAGCTTGCGACGAACGCATCCCAGTCGCGGCTAGTTCGGGTCAGCAGCGCCTTGCGCGGCAGCACGAGGTTCACGCTGAACAGGTCCTCGTCGACGGTCGTCGCCGCGAAGAACCCGCCTCGCAGCAGGTGGACCTCAGCGGTCGGCAGCGGCTGCACGCCTTCGAAGTGGGCCACGAGCGCAAACTGGTCGAGCCACGCCTCGCGTCGTTGCACGCCGAGTTCGCGTGCGACGACCGAGTGCACCCCGTCGGCGCCGATGACCCAACGAGCCGTGCAGTCGTGCAACGCCCCGCTCGGGTCGCGCAGCACGGCACCGGTGACGCTTCCGTCGCGACCGCGCAGCAGTGCCCTGCATTCGTGGCGCGGCAGGAAGGTCGCCCCGGCGCGTTGTGCCGCCTGCACGAGCCAGTGGTCGAAGCGCTCGCGGCGGATGCCGAAGCCGGCCCGGTCCGAGGCGGGGTGGCCCGGCAGTTGGCGGAACCGGCCCAGAGCTCGAGCCCCGTAGCCGAACAACCGCATGCCGCCGACCAGGTGCACGCCGAGGCTCGCCATGGGCGCGGGCAGCCCGAGGGCCTCGAGGTAGGGGGCACACTGCGGACTCAGGAATTCACCGCAGGGTTTGTGGCGCGGGAAGGCCTTGCGGTCGGCGAGCAACACGTGAAAGCCAGAGCCAGCGAGTTCGTTGGCCAGCGCGCTGCCGGCTGGACCGGCGCCGAGGACGAGCACGTCACAGCGCACGGGAAACCTGGATCGGGAGGAGACGTGGCACGGTCCCAATGTAATGCGTGGCTCCGTGACATGCTCTCTGCGGGGTCGTGGATCCGGGTGCAGCGGAGCCATCGGTGCAACCCTGGTTGCTGCCGTGCGCGCCCTGCATACCATGCCGGCATGGCGACGAAGTTGCTGCAGTGGCTCGGCGCACTGTTCATTGTGCTGCTCGTCGCCACAGCAATCGGCGGCCTCCTGGTGTTGAAGGATCGGGTGCGCGTCGTCGTGCAGTCCGACGCGCCCACGAGCGGGCCCGATCCGACGGCCCTGTTGCGCGACGACGTGCAGGTGCTCGCAAGTCGGATGGGGGAACTGCAGGCGGCGCTGTCGCAGAACTTCGACCGGCTGCAAGCCGCGATCGAGGAACGCACCGCGGCCCGGCACGCCGACGTCATCGCGCTGCGGCAGGAAGTCGGCACGGCCCGGCAACTGCTCGACCGCTTGACGCAGGACCTCGTCGCCCTGCGCGGACAGGTGCGCGGACTGCAGCCACAGGCTGCTCCGCAGCAGCAGCCGGCGCCGGCAAACCCGCGCGTGGAAAGCGCAGCCGAGGCAGCGGTTCCCGTCGAGGTCGCACCGAGCCCGCCGGCACATGCCGAGCCCGCTCCCGCCGTACCGCAGGCGAAGCCCGCTCCGGGCTTCCTGTCGTTCTCGCTGCCCGCGGTGCAGTTCCGCTGCGACGAGCTGCAGGACTACGCGCTGCTGCCGGGGCTCTGCCGCGTCGGCTTCGATGCCAAGAGCACGCTGCACGACTTCACGGGCGTGACCGAGAAGGTGGCCGGTCGCTTCGCGGCCGACTTCGACGACCCCGAAGGAGCGTGGAGCGGCGAAGTGACGGTCGATGCGGGCTCGCTCGTGACGGGCGTCGAAGGCCGCGACACCGACATGTGGGAGCATCTCGCGACCAAGGAGCACCCGCAGATCCGCTTCGCGATCCAGCGCTTCCGGCCAGCGCCCGGCGGCATCGACGTCCAGAAGCAGACCGCGCGTGGTGACATCGACGGCAAGATGACGATCCGCGGCCAGACGCGTAGCTTGACGATGCCCGTGCAACTCGAAGTCGATCCGCAGAAGCGCGTCGTCGTGTCGGGTCAGGTGCCACTCAAGCTCAGCGACTACGGGGTACCGGTGCCGAGCCAGCTCGGTATCATCAACATGCAGGACGAAGTCGTCGTCTGGATCGCGCTGCGCGCGCGCATGCAGCCGAAGGGGCACAAGTGATGCGTTCGAGGCTCGCCATCTGCGGCCTGCTGGCGCTCGTCGCGCCGTCCGGCTGCATCGCTTCGAACGTCGTCGCCACCGGGGACCGCCTCGTCACGACACCGGTGGTAGCACTGCATTTCGAACCGGCGCCGGGCCTGCCGCTGCAGGGACTCTACGAGTCGGTCGAGATCCGCGGCGACGCGGCGCTCTCGCTGCGCAAGGTCTACTACCTGTTCGATACCGGCGGCACCTACACGGCGGCCGCCCTCACCGAAGTCGACGGCGTGCCGAGCTTCCAGACGCTGAACGGCACCTGGAAGTCGACTGCGGCCGGGCTCGAGCTCGATGGCCGACCTCCGGTGTTGCTCGAGCAGGCACCGCAGCACCTGCGCATCACGGCAGAGAACGGCGTGCTCGTGTTGCGGGCAGCGAACCTCCAATGAGCGAACCATGACCGATCTGCTGTTCGATCGCGACGGTTGGTGGGATCCCCGGTGCCGGGCGTTCGCGTCGCTGCGTTCCGCGAGTACGTTGCGACTCACCTTGATCGGGCGGTGGCTGGGCACGCAGTGGCGCGGGCGTACGGTCGTCGACCTCGGTTGTGGGGGCGGCTTGCTCGGAGTGCCGCTCGCCGAGGCCGGGGCCTGCGTGGTCGGCGTCGACCTCGCGCGACGGGCCTTGCAGGATGCGCGACGCCGACAGGCCCGCGAGTTCTTCCCGCTCGTCGGGGACCTCGCGAGCGTGCCACTCGCGGCAGGTTGTGCCGACGTCGTTCTGCTCGCCGATGTGATCGAACACGTCGCCGATCCAGCAGCCGCCGTCAGGGAAGCCGCGCGCCTGCTGCGACCCGGCGGTTCGCTGTTCGTCAACACCATCCACCGCACGCTGCGTTCGCGTCTGTTCGCGGTGGTGCTCGGCGAAGGCCTCGGGTTCATTCCGCGTGGCACGCACGACTGGCGCCAGTTCGTGCGGCCCGACGAGCTCGATCGCATGGCGGCGGCCGTGGGTCTCGTGCGCCGCAACCTCACGGGCGAATCGCCGCAGTTGCTGCGCACTGTATCCACCGGGGCCGTGGTGCTGGCCGAGAGCCGCACGCTGGCCGTGGGTTATGCCGCGCTCTATGGCAAGTTGTGAGCGTGCAGGGCATGAAGCCGGAGGCGTGCGAAATCCCGCCGGTGGGGAGGTTCCCCGACCGTTTGGGAGTCGAATGCAGTACCGTCCTGCCCGTCAGAGGTCCCGCAGTTGAAGATCGCCGCTGTCGCCACTGTCTTCCCGCCGCACTGGTACGAGCAGAGCACGCTGACGGAGTACCTGGTCGCGGCGTTCGGCGCTGAGCCTCGATTCGCCGAACGGCTGCGCTCGCTGCACGCGAACACGGGTGTCCAGGGTCGCCACCTGATCCTGCCGCTCGAAGCCTACGGCGAACTGACCGACTTCACGCGCTGCAACGCGGCCTGGCTGCAAGGTGCGCTCGACCTCGGCGAGCAGGCGTGCCGCGCGGCCCTCGCGCGCGCGGACCTCGAGCCCGCCGACGTCGACATCGTGTTCTTCGCGACGGTCACGGGGCTGGCAAGCCCTTCCGTCGAGGCGCGTCTCATCCAGCGGCTCGGCATGCGCGCGGACTGCAAGCGCGTGCCGATCTTCGGACTCGGCTGCGTCGCCGGCGCGGCAGCCGTCGCGCGGGCCGCGGACTACGTCAAGAGCTACCCCGACGGCGTGGCCCTCGTGCTCACCGTCGAACTGTGCTCGTTGACGCTGCAGCGCGAGGACCGTTCGGTCGCGAATCTCGTCAGCACGGGGCTGTTCGGCGACGGTGCTGCGGCCGCGGTCGTCGTGGGGGCCGGCCGTCGCAAGGAAGGACCCGAGGTGCTCGCGACGCGTTCGGTCTTCTACCCGGAGACCGAGCGGATGATGGGCTGGGACACCGGCTCGTTCGGCTTCCGCATCGTGCTGTCGGCCGAGGTGCCGACCGTCGCGCGCGAACGGGTGCCCGGCGACGTCGACGACTTCCTGCGCGATCTCGGCCGGTCCCGCGCCGACATCGCGCGGTGGATCGCTCACCCCGGCGGGCCGAAGGTGCTGCAGGCTCTCCAAGAGGGTCTCGGGCTGCACCGCGCCGATCTCGAATGCAGCTGGCAGTGCCTGCGCCGCGTGGGCAACCTGTCGAGCGTGTCGGTGCTCATGATCCTCGAGGAGACGATGCAGAAGAATCCGGGCAGGCGTTCCGACCTCGGCCTGATGGTGGCGATGGGGCCCGGCTTCTGCAGTGAGTTGCTGCTGCTGCGCTGGTGACGCGCTTGACTCGGTCCGCCGCGACGCCGACGCTCGCGGCCATGGAAGTAGAGCTGCCCGTGACGATCGAGCGCCAACCCGACTACACGACGTGTGGTCCGACGAGCCTGCACGCGATCTACCGCTACTGGGGCGATCCGATCTCGCTGCCGACCGTGATCGCGGAGACCCCCAAGCTCCCGGGAGGCGGCACGCTCGGCGCGCACCTCGCGGTGCACGCGCTGAAGCGCGGCTACGAGGTGGACATCTGGATCTGCAACGTGCGGCACGTCGACCCGACCTGGTTCCAGAAGCCCACCGACCTGCGGGCCAAGATCAAGGCGCGCGCCGTGGCCAAGGGTCTGCTCGCCGATCCGCGGTACGGCCCGGCGGTCCAGTCGATCGAGCAGTTCCTCGACCTCGGGGGGCGCTACCACTGGGGCGATCTGTCACCCGAGTTCCTCGGCAAGCAGCTCAGCGAAGGGACCCCGCTGCTGACGGGCGCCAACGGCACCTACCTCTACCAATGCTCGCGCGAGACGGAGGAGGGCCCCGACGACGTGCACGGCGATTCGTTCGGTCACTTCCTCGTGCTCTGCGGCTACAGCAGCAAGGACCAGTCGGTCGCCATCTCCGACCCGCTGTGGGACAACCCGCTGCACGGCACGAAGTACTACCGCGCGAGTCTGTGGCGCTTTCTCGGCGCCGTCTTCCTCGGCGTCTCTTCGGACGACGGGAACCTGATGCGCATCCGCCCCAAGGACTGGCAGAAGCGCATCCCGAAGAGGGCGAAGTGAGCCAGCGTCGCCGCGACGCTCTCGCGATCGTGCTGACCTGCGAACACGCCGGCAACCGCATCCCGCGCGAGTATGCGCGGCTCTTCGCCGGTGCTGCGGCGATCCTGGCCTCGCACCGCGGTTGGGATCCGGGCGCGTTGCCGCTCGGCAAGCTCATCGCCAGGAAGCTGCGCCTGCCGTTGCTCTGCACTTCGTGGAGCCGCCTGCTCGTCGAGGCGAATCGGTCCGCACACCTGAAGAAGGTCTGGTCGCAATTCACGGCGCACCTGCCCCAGTCCGAACGCGAGCGGATCCTCGCGCGCTACTGGCGGCCGCACCGGCAGCAGGTCGAGAAGGCGATCCGCACCGCGATCAGCACGCACGGGAGCGTCGTGCACGTCGCGGTCCACAGCTTCACGCCCGTGCTGGACGGGGAGAAGCGCAACGCCGATGTCGGGTTCCTCTACGACAGCAAGCGCCGTCCCGAGGCAGACCTCGCGCGGCGATGGGGCGAGCGGTTGCGCGCGGCCGCGCCCGGCCTGCGTGTGCGCAACAACTATCCGTATCGCGGCGACACCGACGGCCTGCCGACCGCGTTGCGAAGGCAGCACGGACGAAAGCGCTACCGCGGCTACGAGCTCGAGGTCAACCAGGCGCTGCTCGCGGGCAAGCACTGGCGCCGCGTTGGCGACGCGCTGGCCGCGACGCTCGCGCAAGTGCTCGCGCCGCAGCGTTGAGGCCTGCAGCTCGCTCCGCATGGCAGTAGCATGGCGCGAATGGCAAGATGCACGCCGGTCCTGTTTCTCGGCCTCGCCGCGCTGCTGCCCTGTCAACAGAAGGACGCAAGCGCCGAGCTCGCAGCGGTCCGCAAGGCCCCCGCGGCGGAACCGAAGTACGACAGCAAACCGCGCTATCTTCTGATCGCGATCGGTCAGCCGATCAAGCACGCCATCTGGTGCGTGATCGACGGCAAGCTGCTCTACGTCGACTGCGATGGCGATGGTCGCGTCGACGCGACGAACGAACGGTTCACTCCGATCGTCAGCAAGTTGAACGACGACCACTTCATCGCGCAGACGCACACCTACAAGGTTGGCGCGCTGCTGCGTGTGCAGGATGCCCCGGAGCTCGAACTCACGCTCAAGCAGTGGAACCTCGAGTACAAGGCCAACGCCGACCTGGCCGAGGTCATGGAGATCCTGCGCGCGAACCTTGCGCTTCGCAACCCGACGGTCGCGCTGAAGCGCAAGGGCAAGCCCGAACAGTTCGCGATGACCGAGTTCGCCGAGTCTCCCGCGACGGCAACCGTGCTGCACTTCGGCGCGCCGACGACTTGGGGGGTGGTCGAGAACATCCGACCCTTCCGGTTCACCGCGGGCCAGGAGTGCAGTTTCGAAGTCTCGCTCGGCACACCGGGGCTCGGCGCCTGGAGCTTCGTCTACACGCGGACCCTCGAGCGCGCGGACTTGCGGCCCGAGATCGACGTGGCGTTCGTCACCGCCGTCGAGGGCAAGACGCTCACGGGTCACTGGGAGCTGCCCGAGTGGTGTTGAGGCTACATCTTCCACGGCCCCGTGCGGGTCCCTGCGGAAGCGCAGAAGAAAGCCACGGTGACGATCCGTGTTGGCAGCAAGGTGAACGCTCCCGACGTTGCCGATCGCACCGTGAAAGTCCCAGTGCGGTGATTCCTGCCGGCAACGCGCGGGTTGCCTCGCGTCGCACCCGCAGCGAAGCTTGTGGCATGCCACCCGAGCTCAGCTACTGGCAGTACGCGATCGCGATCGCGGCGATCGACGTCACGCGCTATCTGCTCGTGGTCGGGACCGCCTTCCTGCTGTTGGACCGGCGCGGCCGGCGCACGCGGCCGCATCGCAAGGTCGAACCCGGCCAGGCCACCGCCACGGACGTGCGCCGCGAAGTCCTGTTGTCGCTGCGTTCCGCTCTCGTGTTCGGGCTCGTCGGCGCCGCAGTGTTCACGGCCAGCAAACACGGTCACACGCGTCTCTACACCGACCTCGGCGCGCACGGCGCCGGCTGGTTCGTTGCCAGCATCGCGCTGACCATCGTCATCCACGACGCGTACTTCTACTGGACGCACCGGCTCATGCACACGCGGCTCCTGTTCGGCGCCGTGCACCGCGTGCACCACCGCTCGACCAATCCGACCGCGTGGGCGGCCTACAGCTTCAGCGTCCCGGAGGCCCTGATCCAGGCCGGCATCTTCCCGCTGGTCGCGTGGCTGCTGCCGATCCACCCGCTGGCCTTCGCGACGTTCATGCTGTTCCAGATCACCGAGAACGCACTCGGCCACGCCGGCTACGAGATCTTCCCGCGCGGGTTGATGCGCACGCCGCTCGGCGCGCTGACCAACACGCCGACGCACCACGTGCAGCACCACCAGGTGTTCAACGCCAACTTCGGCCTCTACTTCAACGTCTGGGACCGGCTGCTCGGCACGAACCATCGCGACTACGCGCGGCGCTTCGACGAGGTGACCGCGCGGCCGCGAACGCAGGTCGCGTCCTGACGCCAGCTGGCGCGCGCCTCTTGGGCGGGGCGTGACGAGGCGCCAGTGCTGGGCTACCTGACGAGCATGAGTGTCTCTTGCCGACGCTCCATGGCCCGCGGGGCGGTGCTGCTCCTTGCCTCGTGTTCTGCGACCCCGGTGAAGGAGCGACCGGCTCACGAGGAACCTCCGGTGGCGGCTACCGCGCCAGTCGATACGTCCAAGCTATTCTGGCCGCAGCTGTTCGACCGGACTCCGTTCGACCTGAAGACAGCCACGTACGGCGTCCGTGAACCTGCGCTGGCCGTGATCGACTTGAACGACTTTGGCGAGTCGCGGCGCACAGAGCCGGTGTCCAAGCTACTCGCGAAGCTGACTGACGGGAGCGACGAGGAGAGATCTCTTGCCGCGCTGGAAGCGGGCGAGCTGTGCTTTGGGTTCTCGTTCTGGGGTGTGCGTTGGTGCGTGCCAGAGCAGGAGGACCTCGTCCAGATGCGCAGAGCTGTTCATCGGGGCGCGATCGGCGCCAGGCCAAGGGCCCTGATCCCCGTGATGATTCGCGCTCTCGACGACCCAAACCCGGAGGTGCGCAAGTGCATCGCACTCTCGCTGGAGTGCATCGGACCGGTGGCGATGGACGCCTGCCCTCGTCTTCGGCGGGCTCTCGGCGACGCCGATCCGCGAGTCCGTCTTTGGTCTGCACGTGCTCTGCACGTCATCTCGGGTGAGATCCCCGGGCCCCTCGACACGAGCGTCACGCTGCTCGATGACCCCGACCCCGACATCCGCACGTCCGCTGCCTACAACCTGAACCTCATGATGAAGGACGCCTACATGGCGATCCCATTCCTCGAGAAGCACCTCGACGACCCCGTCGATGGAGTGCGGGCTCAGGTCCAGCAGGCACTGTGGTACATCAAGAGGTAGGTGTCGCGAGCCGATGCCGGACACCGACTTGAGCCCGTGCAACGTGCCCTTCGCCTAGACCTTCGGCTTCTGGGGCGGCAGCTCGCGCGCCTCGCACGCCGACTGGAAGCCCTGGCGCGCGTGCGAGCCGTCGCAGAACGGCTTGTTCGCCGAATGGCCGCAGCGACAGAGCGAGATCACCGTGCGGCCGGCCAGCCCGAATTCCTTGCCAGCTGCGTCGGTGATCGAGAACGTGCCTTCGATGCGGTACGGCCCATGGTTGTTCACGGTGATCTTGGTCATCGCGATAGGGTAGCCTGTTCGCGATGAAGAAGATGAAGGCCTACGAAACGTTCGACCTGTATCTCGCGGACCAGCCACCGAAGAACCGGACCATCATCCGAGCGCTGCGCAAGTTCGTGAAGCGCGTGGCGCCGAAGCTGCAGGAGTCCGTGAAGTACGGCAACGGGTGCTGGCTGAACGGGAAGGCCCCGGTCTCGTACGTCTACTCCGACACGGGCTACGTGCAGTTCGGCTTCTTCCACGGCGCGTCGCTCGAGGACCCGCGCAAGCTGCTCGAGGGCAAGGGCCAATACGTGCGGCACATCAAGGTGCGCGCGGCCTCCGACATCGAGCCGGCCGCGTTCGGCGCGCTGCTGCGCCAGGCCACGCGCAAGTGACGCGAATTGGCGCAGTCCGACTCATCGTCTCGCGCGCAACCCGCCCGCGAGCGGCTCACCCGCCGCGGCGATCGGCGGCATGCCGTCGGCGATCCACTGCCGGTAGCGTGTCTCGACGCGTTCGCGCAGCACGCGGCTGTCGCCGCCGCAGCTCGCGGGGTCATCGATCGCGAGTCGTTCCATGAACAGCCGCGGCATGCGCGCCGGCGGCCGCAGCAGCGGCGTCTCGCGCGACAGGTAGCACGGCTCGCAGCGCAGCGCGACCGACACGAGCGGGACCCCCGCGCGGCACGCGATCTCGAACGCGATGCGGCCGAACTCGTGCAGCTTTCCCTCCGGCGACCGCGTGCCCTCGGGGAACACGAACAGGTGCATGCCCCACCGCAGGCGGTCCACCGCGCTGTGCAACACGTGGTCGATCGACATCGGGTCGAGGCTCGGGCCTTCGAAGTGCATCGCACCCTCGAGCAACGGGCGCACGAGGCGGCGGCGATAGACCGATGGCTTGACGATCGTGCAGCCGTCCACGAGCACCGCGATCATCGCGGTCGGATCGAGCTGCGTCGGGTGGTTCGCGACGACGACGCACGGACCAGCCGGCAGACCGAGGTCGACCTCGCGCCAGTCGAAGTGGATGATGCGAAACGTCCGCAGCCACCAATGCATGATGCGCAGACCGCGCGCACAGATCCGGTGCAGGATGCGCGCGCGCTTGCGCTGATCGCCGCGCCACAGCAGGCAGAACAGCGCGAACGGCACGTAGCCGGTGGGGGCGATGACCAGGTAGAAGCCGACGGTGATCGCCGCGCGCACCGCGCGCAGGCCGCGCCAGAGCGGGTCGAAGGCCGAACGGGCAGTGTTGTCCGGAGGGGACGGCATGTGCCGCGCAGGTTGTATGCAGCGCGGCGCTCCCGATCGAGTGGCCAGAGAGCGAGAGCGACGATCGGGGGGCGCCGCGCACGGGAATACGAGAGGTTGTTCGCGTAAGTTGGCCGACACGCTCGGCCACAAGGAGCACGATGACCAGACACATCTCGGGAGAACGAAGGACCGCCTTCTACCTCGGCATGGGGTTGATGATGTGGGCTTCATCCTGTTCGCGTCCGTTTTCGTGACCGCCTTCCTCGACTTCGGGGACTTCTCGAACTTCGACGCGAACGCCAAGTCGAGCATGTTGCGAGCCGGTGGTGGAATGGCGCTGATCATCGTCGGCGCATTCGTGCGCGGAATCGGAGCAAGGGGGCTGGCGGGTTCCGGCGTCATGCTGGATCCCGAGAAAGCGAGGAAGGACCTCGAGCCCTACAGCCGCATGGCGGGCGGAATGGTCAAGGACGCCTTGGAGGAGGCCAATGTGAGTCTCGGCGCACGGCCCGAGAAGGTCGTGATGATCAAGTGCCCCTCCTGCGGCAAGCTCAACGAGGAGGACTCCAAGTTCTGCCAGGAGTGTGGAAAGCAGATCTGAAGCGCTGCGACGCCTCGCACGAGCGCGCATCAACCCGGGGCTCCGCGAATGCCGATGTCGGTGCCCGAGTATCGAGGCGCACGCATGACCAAGACCGCCAACTGTCCGAAACACGGCCCACAGGGCATCGGGCTCGTCTGCACGCACGTGGCGCACGCGATCGACTCGCACCAAGACGTCGGGTTCTTCTGGGGTGACGACACCGACACCGCGCGTCCCGACGCCTGGTGTGCGGCGTGCGAACTCGAGCTCGTGGCGTTGCAGGGAGCACCGAGCGACACGTGGTTCGTCGCGTGCGACTTCAAGATTCTGTGCGCGGCGTGCTGGGACGAAGCGAAGCGGGTCCTCTACGATCGAGTGCATGTGCGCAAGTAACGCAGATCGCGTTCGCAACCCGAGCCCTGCGTTCGTGGGAGGACGCAGATGCCGAAACTGCTGAGTTCACGACTGCTCTGGGTTGGCGTCGCGCTGCTCCTCGTCGGCTCTGGACCGCTGGTCGTCGCGATCGTGGTTTCGATGCTCCGTGGCGACCCGAATCCGAATCCCGTCGGTCCAGGCATCTGCGCCATGTTCACGTTCTGGCCGAGCATCGGCATGATCGCCGCCGGGCTCGTAGCCGGGCACCGCCGCGCCAACGTGCGGCAGAATGCGCCGGACCAGCGCAAGGACTAGCGGCTTCGGACTCGTCGCCGGAGCTAGAAGAACCCGAGCGTCATCGTGCCGCCGTTCGACGTGGCGAGGCCGAACTGCGTGATGCCAGGATCGAGGATCGCGACCTGCGCATGCAACTGGAACCCGACGAACGCGGCCTGGCCGGGGATCGTGAGCAGGTTCAGCTGCGTAGTCGGCGGCGTGGCGACGAAACCCAGCAGCAGATCGAGGCTCGCGCGCGCGAAACAGTCCTGCATGCCGAGCGCGGCGAGTGGCACGCCGGGGTCGAACTTCGTCACGCCCACGACGAGCAAGCCTGCCACTGCGGAGGGCCGCAGGTTGCCCGTCTCCATCGGGAAGAGCTGGCCGAGCACCGGAGGTGTGCCGCGCCAATCGAGCGTCACGGGCAACAGGCCGGTGCCACTGGTGAAGGGCACGCTCGCCGTGATGTCGACGGACCCCGGGTCGTGCAAAGCACCGCCGAGTCCATAGCCCGCGAGAGCGGGCCGGGTCGCGCCCAGGTTGAGACCTTGGTAGCAGAGCTTGATGCGTCCATCGCTGAACAACTGGATCTGGAACGTGCTCCTGAGACTCGGATTGTAGTAGTCGGGCGCATCGAACCAGGTGAAGTACGCGACCGTCGGTGTTGCGTCGTAGTAGGCGGTACCTCCCGCGGTCAGGTCGATGTCGGTCCACATCGCCGCGATGCGCGGGCCCTCGAACAGGAACGCCGGCACGTAGGGCGCAGCGGGTGCGCCGTTGTTGAAGTTGTCCATCCAGACGAAGCCGTTCGAGCAGAATCCCGCCGTCGTGCAGACGCCGCCCGGATTCGGGAACGGGAACGGCAGCACCTGGTCGATGCTCTGGTCGTCGCCCAGCGGCACCACGTTCACGTAACCCGTGAAGAACGAGTTCGACGTCGCCTGCACCTGGTAACCCACGGTTCCGATCGGGGTGAGCTCGAACTCGAGGTTGTCGAGGTCGAGGGAAGCACCCGTGAACGTCTCGTAGAAGCTCGCGCCGCTGATGCCGGTCTGCAGCGGGCAGCCCGCGCCGTAGAGTGCCCACGTGCCGCTGACGAACGGACACAGCGGCCGGTCGTTCAGCAGCCAACCGCCGTTGCCGTTCGGCAGGAACTCGAAGGTGCGCTGCGCGAGGTCGAAGCCGGTGGTCGACCACTGTTCGTAGAGGGTCGCCTGCGTGTTGCTGTTGTAGGGGATCACCGCCGAGAAGTCGGTCGAACCGGGATCGGGCACGCCGCCGGGCGACACGCCGCAGACCGCGGTGTGAGGAATCTGCGCGATCGTGGTGCTCGGGTGGAACCAGACCGTGAACTCGCCGGTCCCGGCCAGCTGCAGTTGCACCGTGAACCGGATGTTCGGGTCGTAGGACTCGAACGCTTTGAACCACGTGATCACTTCGCGCCCCGGGAGCGAGTTGTGGTAGACACCCGATCCGTCGATGCCGTCCGTGACCAGGTCGCTCCACAGCGCACAGATGCGTGCTTGGCCGCTGGCCAGCGCTGCGCCCGTTCCGGAACAACAACCCGAGTCCGGGTTGCTGAGCGCACCGAGCCACAGAAACCCGTTCGAGCTGACTTCCGCCTGGAGGAAGGCCGAGCCGAACGCAGGGAACGGCGTGGTGAACGTGATCGCCGGGAACACGGTGTCGTCGGCACTGCCGAGCAGGGCACCGAGGTTCGGTTCGTAGCACGGGACCGATGCGGTCTGGGCGCGCAGCAACCCACCGAGAGCAACGGAAGTCATCACCAGGACGAGAGTGGAATGCACGGCAGGCTCCTTTCGCGAGCAGGGAAACTGGGCGTACGTCCCATCCTCGTGGTGCCTGCGCGGAGCGTCAAGGCCCCGAAAAACACCCAGGGACCGCGACGATCAGCGGATCGTCACGGATCGTGCATGCGAGGTGCCGCCCAGTCGAGAAGAAGACGCAGTCGAGAGGGAGACCCCGTCGAGAGGGAGACCCCGTCGAGAGCGGCTCACTCCTCGGTCCTGGTCTCGGCGTGACTGCGACAGGCCTTGCGACCCGCGCGCTCGACGCGTTCGCTCGCCGCGTCCGCCTGCAGCAACAGCCGGGACATCGCCACGGCACGGTCGGCGAGAGCGCGCGCACCGGCGTGCAGATCCTTGCTCTGCTGCACGAATGCGACGTTCTGTTCCATGTCCTCGGCGGTCCAGCCGCGGCTGTGTGCGATGAACGGGAACTGCGGGAAGTGGCAGCCGAGCTCGGCGAAGAACATCATCATCTGGCCGGCGACGGCCTGGATGTTGTCCTGACCGCCCGTGATCACGAAGGCCGCCACCTTGTTGCGCAGCAGCACGCGGTTGCGCGTCGTGATCTGATTCTGGATGCAGTTCATGCGCTCGGTCATCTTGTAGTAGAGCGAGCTCGCGGAGCCCCAGCGGATCGGCGTCGCGACGAGCACGACATCGGCCCAGAACACGAGAGCTTCGTAGACCTGCTCGAGCTGGTCCTTCGGATCCATCTGCGTGATCGAGCACGGCCAGGTACAGGCTCCTGCGGCTTTGCTGTAGAAGCCCTCGCAGGTGCGGAACGAGAGCTCGCAGAGACGCAGCAGCTTCGTGTCGGCGCCGAGCCCGTCTTTCGCGTGGACGAGCGCCGAATCCAGCAAGGCTTCCGAAGTCGAGTAGCGTGGGTGGGCGGCATCCATCGATGTCGTGGAGATGCCGAGCACGCGCACGGGGCCCGGTGACCGTTGCAGCGCTCGTTCGAGTGCGTGCGCATGCGGCACCTTGTGTCGCTTCGTGGCCGATGCGAGGTCGATCCACAGATGGCCTTCGCGCTCGATCAGCGTGTATCGCGGCACCTTGTCGCTCTCGAAACCCGGCTCGCCCTCGCCGGTGATGCGGTGGAACTTGTAATAGTGCCACGGACACTCGACGTAGTCGCCGTCGAGGTGACCATCGCCGAGCGGGCCGCCGACGTGGTTGCAGACGCCGGAGACCGCGCCGAAGCTGCCGTTCACACAGGACAGCGCGATGGTCTTGTTGCCGGCCCGGATCTGGGCAAGGGGACGCTGCCGCAAGTCCGCGATCGGGCCGAGGTCGTACCAGGTTTCCTTCATGAGCATGCTCCGAGAACTGATGGTTTGAGTGGACCTGGAGTAACCGCTCGGCGAACCCGAGGCCACCTCCCGGCCTCACGCCGGCACGGCCTCCCGCACGGTGTGCAGGCCGTTCGAACTCATCGGGTGGATGCTGATGTCGCCCCAGTCCTGCCGCCAGGCCAGCACTTCCTCGCGATCGAGGTTGCGCGGCAACAAGCCGAGCAGAACCGCCGGGGTCTGAGCCTCCTTGTCGCGGTTGAATCGCCTCCGCACGTAGTTGCGGTAGACGGTGAAGATGGCGAGGTGGTTCTGCAGCCGCTCCGCCTTCTTGGTCACGAGCCAGGACCTCCGGCGCAACCGGCCGCAGTTGTCCCGCGTCATCGCCAGCGTGACGTTGATCGGGAACAGTGGGTTGCTCGTGTTGCGCAGCAGGCTGCCGGCAGTGGTCTCGTGCACCAGCCGCTCACGGAACACCTCCCTCGCAATCGTGGCGTAGCTCTGCTTCTGGTCGGTCCGCAGCAGGATGGTGCGTGCAGGCACCTTGCGCGCGAGTTCCTGCAAGACCCTGCGCACGCACGCGCTGCTCTGGTCGGGTTGCGGGCCGTGTCGTTCCTCCCAGTCCTGGCGGGCACGCCGCGCGGAGCCAACGGGCGCAAGCCGCCGGATCGAACCAACCGCGGTCGCAACTACGAACCAGGTCTGCTTCTCGATGATGACCGGCATGGTCAGCGGCCGGATCGAAGCGCCCTCGTAGGTCTCCTCCTCGTCGAGCACGAAGCAGCTGCCCTTGGTCAGGATCGGACTCAGGTTGTCGTGCAACAGAGCGAGCATCCTGGTCATCTTGAGTTTCTTGTCCTGCACCGAGCGGGGATTCATCTGCAGGAAGCGCCCGGCTTGACGTAGGCCGACGCCGCTGGCGAGCAGCATGAACAGGACGACGTTGGTCGCGGGTCGGCGGTCGCAGTAGTCCTGGCGGAAGGTCTGGCGAGAGAACCCGCGTCTGCAGCTGCGGCAGCGGAAGCGAGGGACGCGCTCACGGCGACAGGCGGGGTGGTAGTAACCGCGGCGGCAGAAGAACCGTGGCGTTGGTCTCAGGTGTTGATCGCAGAGGGTGTTGGGGCATCGAGGCGGCACGAACAGCATCGGATCCTCCTGCCGGATCACGCGGGATCCCGGCGATGCATGAGTGCCTCGATTTCGCCCCCGGTTGCATCGACGCGCCGCTTGCCCACTCAAACCATCAGTTCTCTTCGCTTGCTGGACGGCAGGTGATCTGCATTCCCGTGTCCCCCGCTGACGGGGCGGGACAATCGCGCCTCGTACGCCCCCCGCGTTCGTCATTGGTGAGTCAGTAATGAGCCAGAATCGGTGCGCAGAAATCAGTGCGTCGGGGAGCGGTCTGCCTACAGTCAGAGTGGGGAAGCAGCGCGACCGCCTCGTGCAACGGGTCTTCGATGTGCTGCTGGCCACCATGGCGCTCGTCGCGGTGGCGCCGGCGTGTCTGCTGATCGCCATCCTGGTGAAGCTCGATTCGAAGGGGCCGGTGTTCGTCACCCGATCGCACATCGGTCGGAACGGCCGCCGCTGCTCGATCGCGAAGTTCCGCACGATGCACGCTCGGGGCGGGCGACACCTCGTCGCGCTGTCCGCGCACGACACGGAGCATTCCGCGACGTGTGTCGATCCGCGGCTCACGCGGGTCGGGCGGGTGGTGCAGCACTTCGGTCTCGACGAACTCCCAAGGCTGTGGAGCGTGTTGCTCGGCGACATGAGCCTGGTCGACCCGCGTCCACTCATGGCTCACGAGACCGAGGAAGCCTGGCAGCCGCGGCGCCTACACGTGCGGCCCGGTATCACGTCGCTCTGGCAGAACGGGCGCACGCCATCGCCCTCGTGCCCGGGCAAGGTGTGGCGACACACTCGCAGAGAGGAGTGACCAGTTGCCTTGAGCGGCTTGGCGCTCAGGGCAACCGTCTGGGAAAAGGCGTTCGCGCGTCGGCGATGCCGACCCTCTGAGCGGGCGACGGTATCTGCCGAATCAGAACGCCCCTCCACCCCATCGTCAGACGAGAGGCCGCGGCAGGGCGTGTGCGCGATCCGCCGGCTGCCGGCTGGTCAGGCCGTTCGCAGCGGTTCGGCGACGAGCGGCGAGAGTGGCAGTCCGAGATCGCGCCACGCGTGCAGACCGCCCGCGAGCGGGCGGATCCGCGTGATGCCGCGCCGCATCAGGAGCAGCGCCACCCGGGCGCTGCTGGCTTCGTTGGGTCAAGTGCAGTAGAGCACGACGTCGCGATCGCGCGGAATCGCAGCGTGAAGCTGCTCGAGCTGCTCGGCCGGCACACGAAGCGCACCCGGGATCACACGCGGTTCGGACTCGAAGTCGATCGTGTGCCGCAGGTCGACGAGGAACAGCGGCTCCGCGGCGCCGAGCCGGCGGTGCAGTTCGGCTGGTTCGATGCGCGCGACCCGCAGCTGGCGCAGGAACGCGCGCCGCAGCAGGACCTTGACCAGCACGAACACGACGATGATGGCCAGCAGCAGGATCAACAACCAGCTGCCGCCGATCGCGGCGTGCTCGACGATCGTCTCGAGCCGATCGGCGAACGCGTAGCCGGGCAGCACGAAGGTCAGCGTCCACACGAGGGCCCCGAAGGCGTCGAGCCAGAGGAAGCGCAACCACGACATGCCGAACATGCCGGCGAGAGGCGGCGCCATCGTGCTGAGCCCGGGCACGAACTTGGCGATCACGAGCGTGAGCACCCGGTTCCGCGCGAAACTGTCCTGCGTGCGGCGCACGCAGGCGTCGGGTTCGAGCGACAGGCGACACAGCAGCGAGAGCACACGGTTGCCGCGATACCGGCCCAGCACGAACCAGAGCGAGTCGCCGAGCAGCGACGCAAGCAGCGAGAGCGCCACCGCGGTGAAGAGGTCGAGGTGCCCCGTGCCAGCCAGCGCGCCAGCGGCGAGCAGCAGCGGAATCGCCGGCAGCGGAATGCCGGCCTGCGCGGCGAGGACCCAGAGGAAGAGGACGAGGTAGCCGTTCCTGACCAGCGTGTCGACGACGGATTGCATGATTTCGTGGGCGAGAACGTTCAGCATGCAGGGGCTGGCTCGTCGTCGCTGCGCACACGTGGTACCCTTTCGGGCTCGGAGTGCAAACGATGAGCAGGAGCTTCGACGCGATCGTCATCGGCACCGGACAATCGGGCCCGGCCCTGGCGCGCCGCATGGCGTCCGATGGCGCGAAGGTCGCCGTGATCGAGCGACACCTGCCCGGCGGCACCTGCGTCAACACGGGCTGCATCCCGACCAAGACGCTCGTCGCCTCGGCCAAGGTCGCTGCGATGGCGCGCCGGGCCGCCGAGTATGGCATCGTGGTGCCGGGCCCGGTCCGGACCGACATGCCGGCAGTCAAGGCGCGCATGCGGCAGGTCGTCGAGCGCTCGCGGCGCGGCGTCGGCAAGAGTCTCGAGCACAACCCGAACATCACGTTCGTCCGCGGGCACGCGCGGTTCGTCGCGCCCGACACCGTGGCCGTCGGCGGCGTGCAGCTGCGCAGCAACCGCATCTTCGTCAACGTGGGCAGCCGCGCCGCTGCGCCGGACTTGCCGGGCGTGGACAAGGTGCCCTGGTTCGACAACGTGAGCCTGCTCGCGTCCGACGAACTGCCGCGCCATCTCGTGATCGTCGGCGGCAGCTACATCGGCCTCGAGTTCGGCCAGATGTATCGCCGCTTCGGCAGCGAGGTGACGATCCTGCAGCGCGGCGAACGGCTGATCCCGCGCGAGGACGACGACGTCGCCGACGCCGTGCGCGCGATGCTCGAGCACGAGGGCATCAACGTGCGGCTGCAGAGCGCCTGCGCGTCGGTCGCGCGGGCCGGCGATCATCTCGTCGTCTCGGCGGCTTGTCCGCCGGGGCCGGCCGAGTTCGAGGCATCGCACATCCTGTTTGCGATCGGCCGCGTGCCGAACACCGACGACCTCGGGCTCGAGCTGGCCGGCGTGAAGACGGATCCGCGGGGCCACATCGTCGTCGACGGCCGCCTGCAGACGAACGTGCCGGGCATCTGGGCGCTCGGCGACTGCAATGGACAGGGCGGCTTCACGCACACTTCCTACAACGACTACGAGATCGTCGAGGCGAACGTGCTCGACGGTGGCGACCGCAAGGTCAGCGACCGCATCACGGCCTACGCGCTCTACACCGATCCACCGCTCGGTCGCTGCGGGATGACCGAACGCGAGGCGCGGGCGTCGGGTCGCAAGGTGCTCATGGGCCGCTACTGGATGGAAGACGTCGGCCGCGCGTACGAGCGCGGCGAGGTCGAGGGGTTCATGAAGGTCCTCGTCGATGCGGAGACGAAGCTGATCCTCGGTGCTTCCTGCTTCGGCATCGAGGGGGATGAGGTGATCCACACGATCCTCGAGCTCATGTACGCGAACGCGCCCTACACCGTGGTCACGCGTTCCATGCCGATCCACCCTACGGTGTCCGAGTATCTGCCGAGCCTGTTCCACTCGCTCGAACCGCTGTCGTGACCGCTCGGCGCGCGGCGAGCTGCGTGTCCTGCGTTTGTCGCGGAAGGCGCCCGACGCACGAACCTGCTAGAACTACGCGCTCACCGCGCGCTGGCGGGCCGCCGTCGGCCCCATCCGAGCCAGCACAGCACGGCCCATACCCCTCGTGTCGGAGTACATTCATGACGTCGCGCAAGAGGCAGTTGCCATCCATCGCCTGCCGTAGCCGGAACGCAGTCGGGGCTCTGGTGCTGTTCGCCATGGCCGGGCCGGCCTCGGCCCAGGACCCGCCCGAGCTGGTCTCGGGCCCGGGCCCCGGCACGCCGCTGCCGGCCTGCCCGGTCTACGCGCCGTCGGGTCCGCTGGCCGGCACCGAGTTCGACGCTAGCAAGCGGCTGCAGAAGGGCCCCGGGGTCTTGCTGTTCGTGCACGACCTGTCGCGCAACACGGCGCCGATGATCACGGGACTCGACCGGCTCGCGGTGCAGCTCGCGTGGACCGGGCTCGAGACGTTCACGATCCGCGTCGCCGCCGATCGCAACGAAGCGGAGGCCGCGGTCAAACGCAGCTCCGACGCGCTCTCGATGTATCGACCGATCGTGATCAGTCCGGACGGCATCGACGGCCCCGGCGGCTACGCGTTGCATCGCAAGGCGACCTTGACCCTGGTCGTCGCGAAGGACGGCGTCGTGGTCCGTTCGGTCGCGTTCACGGACACGGGCCGCGCCGACCTCGGCCGCCTGCGCGCTCTCGTCGAAGAAGCGACCGGCGCGATTCCGACCGACGCCAAGGCCCTGCGTGCGCTGGTCGAGGAGCGTCTGACGCGCGATCCGGAACAGCTGCGCACGCTCGCGATCGAGCTCACGATGCTGCTGCAGCGCGTCGAACAGATGAACGAGGCGCGAGCTCAACGCAACCGCACCGACATGCGGGCGGACGCGAAGCCAGCACCGGCACCGGCCGGAGCTCCTGGCGCTGCGACGGCGAAACCGCGCGAGGGCAAGCCGCCCGAGGACGAGGAACTGAGGGCCTTGCTGCGCCGCGCGATCCAGCTGGCGGCCGACACCGCGGAGCTCGACGCGGTGTACTCGGAGGTCGAAACGCGCGTCGGCACCGATGCGGGACTACGCACGCAGTCAGTCGAGATGTTCAAGTTGCAACTGAGCCTCGGCTACGGCAACGACGACAGCAAGAAGCGCGCGAAGGCCTACGTCGAAAAGCACGGCGCGAAATGAGCAGGGCGAAATGAGCGGGGCGATATGAACCATCTGCTGGCCAGCTTGCTGCTCGTCGCCGCGATCAGCGCGCTCTGGCCTGTCGAGCCACCACGCGCGCTCGACTTCACGCACGACGTGCTGCCCGTGCTGCAGCGATACGGCTGCTCGTCGGCCTACTGCCACGGCAGCGCGACCGGGCGCGCGGGTCTGCAGCTGTCGCTGTTCGGCAGCGATCCGGCAGCCGACTACGCGATGCTCACGACGCAGTTGGGCGGGCGCAGGATCGACCTGCGTGATCCGGATCAGAGCCTCGTGCTGCAGAAGGCACTCGGCGGTCTCGATCACGGCGGGGGACGGCGGTTGCCGCGCGAGGGCAAAGCACACCACCTGCTGCGCGCGTGGATCGCGGCTGGGGCCCCCTGGCAGCGGGGTGAACCCCAGCGGCTGGACTCGCTGCGCGTGGTCTTGCGCGGTGAGCGCGCGGTCGCCGAGGCGACGTTCGCGACGGGCACCGGTGATGCCACTGCCGGCCTGGTGCAGGACGTGAGCCACGTGGCGCTGTTCTCGTCGACGGACCCGACTGTGGTCGACGTCGACGACGACGGCCGCATCGAGGCGCGCGGCGAGGGGCAGGCCTGGGTCATGGCGCGCTATTGCAACCTGACGGCGCTCGCGCACATCGTGCGGCCGTTCGCACGCACCAGGCCGACGGAGCCACTGCTGCGACACACGACGCACGCGTTCGATCGCGCCTGGCTCGCTCACCTCGACGAGCTGGGTCTGACGCTGTTGCCGCCCGTCGATGCGCTGCAACTCGCGCGGCGGCTCTACCTGGATCTCGTGGGCCGGCCGCCGACGCCGCAGGAGCTCGACACCTTCACGAAGAGGCCCGACGTGGCGGCGACCGTCGCACGGCTCGTACGACGGCAGGAGTTCGCGCAGGTCTGGGGCGCCCATCTCGCGCGTTGGCTCGAGCTGCCCGAAGGCGACGACGGTCCTGCGGCCGCCGCGGCGGCCAGGAGCCGCGATGCGCTCGTGCAGGCCGTCGCGCGCGGCGACAGCATGCCCGTGATCGCGCGTCGCGTCGTGCTCGGCGAGGGCGGGCTGCTCGACCAAAAGGCCGATGCGCGCGACCGCGCCGACTACGCGGGCCGCGCCCTGCTCGGCATGCGCATCGGTTGTGCACGGTGCCATGATCATCCGTCGGATCGCTGGCGCCAGAACGAGCACGTCGCGTTCAGCGCCTGTTTTGCCGCGCCGCGACCGGACGGAGGCGGCGGCACGATGGCCGGTGTCATGTTCGACACCGAGAGCGGGGAACGCGTGGAGCCGCGCTTCCTCGCGCTCGCAGGGTCGGCCGCACGCGGCCCGGCCGACGCGGACCGCCGCGAGCAGCTGGCCGACTTCCTGGTCGAGGGCCAGCACGACGCGTTTGCGCACAACGCGTGCAATCGCGTGTTCGCGCTGCTGTTCGGCCGCGGCCTCGTGGAGCCGCTCGACGACCAGCGCCTGGGCAACCCGCCGCTCGCCGCCGGTCTGCTCGAAGCACTCGTCGACGAGTTCCATCGCACCGGCGGCCGGCTGCCCGACTTGTTGACCTTCCTGCTCACGTCGAAGGCCTACGCGGCGCCTGCGGCCGCGACGGACGGCCCTGCCGCCTCGTGTCTCGCCGCACGCGCGTCGCGGCCGCTGCTGCCAGCCACGCTCCTGCGCGCCGTGTCCGCGGTCGTCGGCCGCGACGTGCAGGGCTCGCTGCCCGCGAGTCCGCTCGCGCGCGAGCTCGCCCTGCGCAACGGGCCGCTGCTCCACGACCTGCTGCGCGGCGGTGGCACGACGATCGATGCGACCTGGGAACTGTGCGCGACGCCGCACGAGCGCCTCGCCGAGCTGTGGCGCCTCGTGTTGTCGCGCGCGCCGCGCGACGACGAAGTGCAGCGCTTCCTGCCGGTGGCCGGCCAGGACCTCGCTGCGTTCCGTGACCTCGCCTACGCTCTCTTGACCGGACGCGAGTTCGGGCATCACCGATGAACCCAGGACTCGATCGCCGCAGCTTCCTCGGCAGCCTCGCCACGCTGCCGTTGCTGATGCGCGAGCTCGCGAACGCGCCGCGGCGGGCACCGCGCTCCTTGATCCTGGTCTGGCTCGATGGCGGCCTGTCGCATCTCGACAGCTTCGACTGCAAGCCCGAGGCTTCGCTCGAGATCCGCGGCGACCTCGCCAGCATGCGCGCCAGCGTCGACGGCGTGTTCGTGTCCGCGCACCTGCCGGGTCTCGCGGCGCGGCTCGACCGCTGTGCGCTGCTGCGTTCGGTCACGCACGGCGAAGGCAACCACGACCGCGGCTCGCATCTGCTGCTGACGGGCCACCGCCCGTCGCCCGTGCTCGTGCATCCGGCGCTCGGCGCCGTGCTCGGCCACGGCGACGGCGCCGTGCTGCCGCCGTATGTCGCGATCCCGCGCGCCGTCGACTACGCGGGCGCCGGGTTCCTGCCGGGCAGCCGCTCGCCGTTCGCGGTCGGCGGCGATCCGGGCCGCGCCGATTTCGCGGTGCGCGACCTGGCCGCCGATGCCGAGCGGGTACGCGAACGCGCGCACGAGCTGCGCGCGGCGCTCGATGCGCTCGACGGGGCTCCGCGCGGCGCTGCCGAAGCGCAGCGCGACCACTTCGTCGCGATGGGCAAGCGGCTGTCCGAGGACCCCGAGGCGCGGGCCGCTTTCGACCTCGCGGCGGAGCCGGCCGAGCTGCGACAGCGTTACGGGCGACACCGCCTGGGTCAGTCGTGCCTGCTGGCGCGGCGTCTCGTGGCCGCGGGAGTCCGCACGGTGTTCGTCAGCGACACGGGCTGGGACCACCACACGCAGATCAAGACGGCGCTGACCTACGGTTTCCCGCCGAAACTCCAAGCGCTGGACGAAGCACTGTCGGCGCTGCTCGACGACCTGCGCGAACGGCAGCTCGACGACTCGGTGCTCGTGTGCCTCGCCAGCGAGTTCGGCCGCACGCCGCGGCTCAATCCGCTCGGCGGCCGCGACCACTGGCCGCGCGCGCAGAGCGTGCTGCTCTACGGGGCCGGCATCCGGCCCGCCGTCGTCGGCTCGACCGATGCGCGTGGCGAGGAACCGCGCGAACGGCCGATCGCGCCCACCGAGGTGTTCGCGACCCTCGTGCAAGCACTCGGCATCGACCCCGAGCTGGTGCTGCGCACCGGCGATGGCCGGCCCGTCCGGCTCGTTCCGGAGGAGGGAACACCGGTGTCCGAGGTGCTGCGCGCATGAGGTGGGCCTGGCTGCCGGCCTGCCTTGCCGCGTGTGCGCTGCGTCCTGCGACCCACGTCGGGCCCGTGACCGCGACGGCCCTGGTGGGGGAGCGCCGGTTCGAGTGTTCGCAGGCCGGCGTGTTCGAGGCGCTGCCGGCGGGGCCGCGGTGGCTCTGCGACCCGGGGTTCCGGCCGTTTGCGCTCGCGGGTCGCGCCGCCCACGGCGAACGAACAGCACTGCTGCTCGTCGGCGGCGGCACACCCGCGCAGAGTGGCGAGGTCGCGCTGCTCGATCTCGGCGGACACGTCGCGGCGCGGGCCCACCTCGCGCAGGATCTCGTCTACGCGGTGGCACTCGCGACTTCGGCCGACCAGGCGGCCGCAGCGTGCGCCGACGGTGTCGTTCGCGTGCTGCACTTGCCCGACCTGGAGCCCGAGCCCACGAGCTGGCGCCACGCGGGGCCGGCGGTCGCGGTGGCGTTCTCGCCCGATGGCGCGCTGCTGGCCAGTGGCGGACACGACGGCGTGATCCTGCTCGGCAGCCCCGAGACTGCGGCGACGCCGCGCGCGCTGCTCGATCACACGGCCGCGGTGACCTGCCTGCTCTGGACGCCGGACGGCCGGCTCGCGTCGGGCGCCCGCGATGGCAAGGTGCGCCTGCACGACCGCTCGGGACGACTGCTGCACACCTGGCAGCGACTCGGCGGCGCGATCACGCACCTCGCCGTGCGCGGGGGCCAGATCGAGTGCACCGTCGCTGCAGCGGCCCCTTCGCCCCCGGCCAGTGCCGTGCTCACGCTACCGTGACGCCGAGCTGTTCGGGGCGAAGGAGAAGCTGAGTTCCTGCCAGCGCATCGCGATCGCCGCGGGATAGGCCTCGCACTCGGCGGCGAAGACCCGCGCCGCCAGCGTGGTGACCGTGTCGTTGGCGAGCACCGGCACCCGCGCCTGCAGCAGGATGCGACCGTCGTCGTAGCCCTCGTTGCACAGGTGGACCGTGCAGCCCGATTCGCGGTCCCCGCTCGCGAGCACCGCTGCGTGCACGCGATCTCCGTACATGCCCTTGCCACCGTACTTCGGCAACAGCGCCGGGTGGATGTTGATCACGCGTCCGGCGAACTCGGGCACGATCGGCAACAGCTTCAGGTAGCCGGCCAGCACGACGAGGTCGATGTCGAGTTCCATGAGCCAGGACCAGGTCGTCGACGGCTCGGTGAGGTGCTTTGCCTCGAGGCCGTGGTCCATCGCGCGCTGCAGCCCGAACGCGTCCGCGCGGTCGCTCGCCACGCCGCACACCGTCGCGCGCATGCGCCCGTCGCCGGCCCGATCGAGCAGGTTCTGCAGCGTCCGTCCCGCGCCACTGAGCAGCACGCCAAGGCGCGGCCGGAGGTTGGCGCGTTTCGTCATCGCTCCCCCATGGCTCCGACCACGCCGACGAGCAGGCTGGCCATGCGCGGTGCGGCGAGGTCGGCCGCGTCGATCATCGACTCGATCGACACCTGCGGCGACTTGCCCGCGAGCAGCTGTTGCGTGATGCCGACGAGAGCCAGCACCTGGAAGCCCGAGTGCACCGCCGCGATGGCCTCGGGGACGAGCGACATGCCGACCAGATCCACTCCGGTCAGGCGCAGGAACCGGTACTCGGCCCGCGTCGGCATGCTGGGGCCCGCGACCGCGGCGAACACGCCGGGCAGACACGGGATGCCGAGCCGCATCGCGACGTCGCGCGCCACTTCGCGCCACTCGCGCGCGTAGGGGTCGCTCATGTCCGGAAAGCGTGGACCGACCTGTTCGTCGTTCGGCCCGACCAGCGGATGCATGCCGCTGAAGTTGATGTGGTCCTCGACCACGGCGATGGTCCCCGGCTCGATCTGCTGGGACAGGCTCGCGGCACCTGCGGTCAGGATCAGCAGGTCGCTGCCGAGTGCGCGCAGCACGCGCACCGGCAGCGCCAGATCGGCCCCGGACAGACCTTCGTAGCTCGCGAGCGGGGCATCGGCGACGGCCACCGCGACACCCTCGAGCAGGCCGATGTGCAGCGGCGAGTGCAGCGGGGCGCCGGGCAGGTCGTCGCCGTGCAGGGTCACCTTGTCCTTGAGCTGGTTCGTGATCGAGGCGTGACCCGAACCGAGCAGCATCGCGACGCGGGGTCGCAACGGAGTCCGCTCCTGGACGAACTGAACGACATCGCGAGCAACGGTCCGGTGGTGAGCGGAGACGGCCATGTTGCCAAGGTAGCGGTTCACAGCGGCCAACGCCCGCTTGCGCAGGCATTCAGGGGATGGAGAGCTCTCCGGACCAGAGGCCGGGCGCACGGAGCTGAGCTAGGTTCGGGGGCATGCGCACGCGCAGGGTACCACTGCCGCCCGGCTGCACACAAGTCACGGCGCAGAGCGTTCGGGCGAGCAGGCTCAGGACCCGGCCGGGGGTCGCTTCGGAGCGTGTGCCGCCGCGTGCAGCACGAGCCGTGCTCGCGTCGACACCGATGGTTCGGAGAACGCACGCTCGATGACGGACTGAGGAGCACCCAGCGTCTGCAGCAGCAGATCCGCGAGCAGGCTCGGCGGCGCGGAATCGGGCAGCGGCAGAGGCTCCTTGAGCCGGGCCGAGGTCGCCTCGCGCAGGCGTCGCGAGAGATCGACGCTTTCGGCTTGCCCGGCTTCGATCTCGACGAAGGGCTCGCACTGCACCTGGCGGTAGAGCCGCGTGCTCGGGACCTCCCGGATGCGCACGCGCACGAGCCCGAGTACCCAGATGTGGAAGCGGCCGTCGGGCCTCTTCTCGTGGCGCAGGATCTCGCCGAGGCCGGCCACCGGCAGGATGTCACTCGTCGGCGCGCCCACGCGCGCCAACGCCGCCGGCGTGCCGATCACGAAGCGGCCCGCCCCGTCGAGCAGGTCGCTCACCAATTGCCGGTAGCGTGGCTCGAACACGTGCAGCGGCAGCATCTGGTGCGGGAACAAGAACACCCCGGGCAGGGGGAACAGCGGCACTGGGGAGTTCGGCAACTGCACGTCCACGCTGAGGCCAGACGTTATCACGGCTCGAGGTCCCTGTGTTGTCCCAGGTTGGACGGGACTTTCCCGGGGCCCGCGTGTGGCCGCAGCGCGGCGGCTGCGCGTTGCGCCACAGTCATTTCCCGCGCCGCAGCGTTCAGCAAGCTGCGCGTGCAGCGCGGCTAGCGCTGATAGATCTCGGCAGGCACGCCGCCACCGAGCACCATCACCGTGCCGTCGGGCAGGTTCACCGACAGCGGGAACACGCGCGCAGCCGCCATCGAGCCAGTCGGCGTGATCAGATTGGGGCTCGAGCTGAACAGATCGGCCGTCGCGGTGGGCACGAACTGGAAGGTCTGGGTCGTGGGGTTGATCTGGAGCTCCAAGCCCCCCGCGATCAGCGCGCCGCCGTTTGGCAGCGACGCCACGGTCGCGCCTGCGCGGCCGATCTGCATGCCGTTCACCGTGGCGAACGTTCCGAAGCTGCCGATCACGGGCGTGTAGACCTGGCAGTCCGAGCGCGTAATGAAGATCAGGTCCAGCGGATTGAGCGTGATCAGGAACTGGGTGAGGTCGATCGACAGGCCGCCGACCAGCAACACGCGACCACCCGTGAGCGGCGCGGCCGAGTGCAGGAAGCGCCCACCGCTGAAGACCGCGGGAATGCCGAAGCTGCTCGTGGCCGGGTTGAACTTGTATGCCGTCGACGAGACCGTCGGGATGTTGATGATCGGGATCAGGCTCAGGCCACCCGCGATGAGGACCTGGCCGTTCGTCAGCGTCGTCGAGGTGTGCAGGCCGCGCGCCTCGAGCATGTTGGGGCCCGCGGAGAAGGTGTTCGTCGCGGGGTCGAAGATCTCCGTCGAGACGAGGAGCCCCGTGAAGAGCGACAGCGGGTTCTGCAGGTCGAGCGCCGAGAGACCGCCCGTGACGAGGACCCTGCCGTTGCCCATCAGCGATGCGCCGTGACCGGCGCGCGGCGTGCTCATCGTCAGCGTCGTCGTGGTCTGCGCGACCGGGTCGTAGATCGCGGCGTTCGCCGTCGTCTGGCCCGTCGTCGGATCGATGCCTCCCGTGAACAGGACACGGCCATCGGCCAGCCCCGTGGTCTGCGAGAACAGGCCGACGCCGAACGTGGTCCCCGCGGCCTGCCAGTCCTCCGTGCGCGATCGATACATCTGGGCCGCCGGGCCCGAGCCGCCGACGAACAGCAGTTCGTTGTTGGCAGCCGCGGCCGTGCCGCCCGCGATGATCGGGAGCGGCGACTGGTTCAGCGCGGGCGCGAAGGTGCCGGGCGCCTGGGGCGTGAGCCGCACGAGGTTCGAAACGCGATACGGTCCGTTGCCGGCGATCGCCTGCAGCGACCACACGAAGCCCGCGAAGAACGGGTCGTTCGGGATCACGACCGAGGCCGTCGCGGCTCCCCCGTTGTCCGTGACGCCGAGGAAGCTCGGCGCGTTGAACGAGAACCAGGCGAACTGGTCCGTGATGTCGAGCGTGACGCCGAGCGCGGGGATCGGCGTCGACTGCTCGATCAGATCGAGCAGCACGATGTAGGCCTCGTTGGGCTGGCCCAGCAGCGGGAACGACACCACGTTCCCGAGACCACCTCCGACCCTGTCGAGGCTCAGGTTCTGGGCCGTGGCCGGGGTGGCAATCACCGCGGCCAGAGCCGCCGCGATCAGGCAGGGTGGGAAGGAACGAAACGCTCGGCTGCCAGCGGGGATCATGGCCGCGAGTTCGCCCGCGGTGCGCCGTCAGGGACAACTACTTGGGCCTGGCCGACCTGCGAGCCCCCGTTCCCACCGGCCCGTGGCTACCGCGCCTTCCACTTGGCGAGCAGTTCCTGTTCGCGCTCGGCCGTCATGCCCGCGCGCCACGGTGCCGCCCCGCGGCCTTGCTTGATCCACGCCGCGGTGTCGCGGATCGTCTCCGCGATCGGGCGGAACCGCGCGCCGGCCGCGATCGCCTTCGCGTTGTTCGCGCGGCCGTTCTTCGCCTTCGGCGTCCAGCACCCCATCTCCATCCACGACGTCACGCCGTTCTTCTCGAGGAACGCGTCGTCGACCCACGTGAACGTGCAGGTGTGGTTCAACGTGCCCTTGCCCGTGTGCAGGAACTCCTCGACCGAGATGCGGCCGTCGAACCCGACCGCGTTGAACGGCCCCATGATCCCCGCTTCGATCAGGTGCACGATCCACTCGCCGAGGTCGCGCACGTCGATGAACTGCAGTTCGTTGTCGGGATCGCCGGGCGCGAGGCACTCGCCGCCGCGCACGAACCGCGCCGGCCAGTAGCTGAAGCGATCGCTGCGGTCGCCGGGTCCGACGATGTAGCCCGGTCGCACCAGCGTCGCGGCACCCGGGAACGCGGCCGCAGCGGCGTCCTCGCAGTAGCGCTTCAGCGCGCCGTAGTTCTCGAAGTTGGCCCCGAGCTCGGTCGTGTACTTGTCGTCGCACTCGCAGAGCGGGCTCCATTCGTCGACGGGCGTCGCATCGACCTCGAGCGTCTTGTAGACGGACAGCGAGCTGATGAAGACGTATTGGACGACGTTGCCCCTGAGCACCTTGCAGACGTCCTCGACCTCGCCCGTGAAGTAGGCGCTCGTGTCGACGACGGCGTCCCACTTGCGACCCGCGAGCGCCGTCAGGTCCTGCGGCGGGTCGTTCGGCTTGTCGGCGCGCGGCCGGCGGCGCTGGCCCTTGAGTTTCTCGACCTCCGGGAACAGCTCGGGATTCGTCTTGCCGCGGTTCCACAGCGTCACTTCGTGGCCCGCGGCGAGGGCCGCCGTGACGACGGCCGGGCCGAGGAACGCGGTGCCGCCGAGCATGAGGATGCGCTTCTTCGCGAGCCGCGTGCGCGTGCGCAACCCTTCGCTGCTGTAGGCGAGCGCGGCAGCCGCCGCGGAGGAGCTGGCGAGGAACGAACGACGCGAGAGGTGGCGTGGCATGGCACCCTGTTACGCGGCGACTCCGGCGGCGGCGAGTACGGCGGGTTCTTTCCCGCGCAGCGGCCATCGCGGGCGTGGTTGTGAGCAGGCTTGCGAGGATGTGGGGTGCGGATACCCTGCGAAGGCGTGCCGACGGCAAATGGGCCGGTCGTCCGATACTTGTTGAACGGATCATGTCTCGGTTTCCTGAGCTGCGCCGCATCGAGCGCGCCATCGAGCAGAAGGACGATCGCGAACTGCGTTGGGCGCTTGCCTACTGCGAGTCTCGGTTGTCGATCAGCACGATGCGAGAGCATCAAGAGCACTGGCAGTCGCTGATCGCGAGAGTGCAGGCGGCACTGGACGTCGTCAGAGGCGGTGGGTAGACCGTCCAACAAGCCGCAGGAGGCCGCGAGCCGCGATCAACGCAACAAGCGAGGCAAGAGCCGTCGCAACGCGGTTCGCGCCGCAGCGGCAGAGACGTTGGGCGGATCCCTTGCAGCACTCCTTACAAGACCCTGGAGAATGAGATGGCAGTCAGCTCCGTTGACGCGAAGGGCACACCAGAGGTCCAGCTTCGATCCCTCATCGAGAAGTTCGATCCCAAGGACCAGAAGCTCATCCGCTCGGTCCGATCTGCTGTGCGCAAGCGATTGCCGAGCGCCAACGAGCTGGTGTACGACTACAACACCTTCTTCGTCATCGCGTATTCGTCGACGGAGCGACCTCCGGATGCGATCGTCGCAACCGCCGCGCGTCCTGACGGCGTGCGTTTGTACCTCATGCAGGGACCTCAATTGCCCGACCCAAAGAAGCTGCTGATGGGATCGGGCAAGCAAGCCCGCTTCATCCGGCTGGAGGCTGCCAGGCAGTTGGCGCATCCGGATGTTGAGGCGCTGATCGCCGCTGCGATTGACCATGCTGGTGTTCCGTTGCCATCCAAGGGCCGTGGATGCCTCGTCATCCGGACGTTTGGTGCGAAGAAGCGGCCTCGTCGGAAGCTGGCGAAGTGACTGCAGGCGTTGGTAGGGCATGGTGGTGGTCTGTTGGCGGTATGCTTGGCACGCGGCAAGGAGCTGCGAGCACGCATGGACGAGCGCATGAAGGTCCTGACCGTTGATGCGCGACGCGAAGGCAGCTCCCGCCGACCCTGAGCCCGCGGCCGACCTCGGCTTGCTGCTGGCGTCGCTGGTGCCGAGCGACCTCGGGTCGCTCGCGGCCCAGCAGCACGATGCGCGCGAGCGGTTGCGCGCCGCCAGCCGCTGACGCGGGAGGGCCCCTTGAATGGACCGTTCGGACCGCACGAGAGTACGGCGAGCCCTTTCCCGCGCGATCACCCAGCCCCGCCCCCTGGATCACCCGGTGCCGTGACATGACGGCTGCGTCGATGACACGCCGACCGTAGAATCCCCGCCCCGATGACCGCCCCGAAGTACCACCTGACCAGCTACGGCTGCCAGATGAACAAGCTCGACAGCGAGCTGGTCGAGAGCAAGCTGCGCCAGCGCGGGTACGAACCGGCGCGCAGCGAGGCCGACGCGTCGGTCGTGCTGCTGAATACGTGCTCGGTGCGGCAACACGCCGAGGACCGCGTCTGGTCGAAGCTCGGCACGTTGCGCGTCCGCAAGCGCAACGAACCGCAGCTCGTGGTCGGCGTGCTCGGCTGCATGGCCGAGGAGCACAAGCGGTATCTGCTCTCGCGCATGCCGCACGTCGACCTCGTCGTCGGGCCTTCGGCATTCGGCGACATTGACGAGACGGTCGAGAAAGCACTCGAGAAGAACCACCAGATCGCCGCGCAGCGCGAGCCTGCACGCCGAAAGCGCGAGGTGGCCGGCGCCGGTGTGCTCGCGGTCGGCCAGGGTAAGAGCGGCGATGCGATCTTCCGCGACGTGCGCGTGCGGCCGCACCGTTCGCAGGCGTTCGTCTCGGTGATGCGCGGCTGCAACATGCCGTGCACCTACTGCATCGTGCCGACGACGCGCGGCGACGAGGTCTCGCGCCCGATCGCCGACCTCGTCGAGGAGACCCAGCGCCTCTGCGACGACGGCGTCACCGAGGTCACGCTGCTGGGCCAGACCGTGAACGCCTACGGCCGCGATCTGACCGGCCAGAACGCGACGCTGGCCCGCCTGCTGCGCGCGCTGCACGAGATCCCGTCGCTGCGGCGGCTCGCGTTCATCACGTCGCATCCGAACTTCCTGAGCCCGGACCTCGTCGACGCGATGGCCGAGCTGCCGAAGGTCGCGCGTTACCTGCACCTGCCCGCGCAGTCCGGCAGCAACGCGGTGTTGAAGGCGATGCGCCGCGGCTACACCGTAGAACGGTATCTCGTGCGCTGGGAACAGCTGCTGGCGCGCGCTCCCGACATCGAGCTGCACAGCGACTTCATCGTCGGTTATCCCGGAGAGACGGCCGCGGACTTCGACGCGACGGTCGCGTTCGTACAGCGCATCGGGTTCGCGCAGAGCTACGTGTTCAAATACTCGCCGCGGCCTGGCACGGTGGCCGCCGAGCGGCCCGACGACGTGCCCGAGCCCGAGAAGGAGCGGCGCAACCAGGTGCTGCTCGAGGCCCAGGGAGCACTGACCCTCGCGCGGAACCAGGCCCTCGTCGGCCGCACCGTCGAGGTGCTCGTCGAGGGCGAGAGCAAGGTGGACGGGCGGCTGAGCGGCCGCACGGCCCACCATCGGCTCGTGCACTTCGCTTGCAACGACAGCGGTCTCGTGGGCCAGTACGTTCCCGTGCGCATCACGCAGGCCCTCGCCCATTCCGTCGTCGGGGAGCTGTTGCCTCTGACCGAGGCGCAGGAAGGTGCGATGCCGGAGGGTTCGATGTTTGGCGCCGAGGCCCACCGCCCGTGAGCCTCGAGGACTGGATGCGGGAGGCCCTGCAGCTCGCCGAACGCGGCCGCGGGGAAGTCGAACCGAACCCACGCGTCGGCTGCCTCGTGCTGCAGGACGGCGAGATCGTCGGCCGCGGCTGGCACGAGTGGTTCGGCGGGCGGCATGCCGAGGCCATGGCGCTGCAGGACGCCGCGCGGGCCGGCCGGCGGCCCGACACCGCGGTCGTGACGCTCGAGCCGTGCTCGACCGGGAAGGGCGTCGACGGCAAGAAGACCGAGCCGTGCGCCCAGGGTCTGCTCGCCGCGGGCGTGCGGCGCGTGATCATCGGCAACGTCGATCCCGACCCGCGCCACCGCCGGCATGGCATCCAGCTGCTCGAGAACGCCGGCGTCGAGGTGCTCGACGGCGTGCTCGCTTCGGCCTGCGACGCGATCAACGAACCGTTCCGAAAGTCGCTCGCGCTCGACCGGCCGTGGCTGCTCTGCAAGTGGGCCATGACCCTCGACGGCAAGACGGCCGCGCCGACCGGCGAAGCGCGCTGGATCTCGGGCATGGAGGCGCGGCGGCGCACGCACGAGCTGCGGTCGCGGTGTTGCGGCGTGATGGTGGGGTTCCGCACCGCGCAGATCGACGATCCCGAGCTCACGGTGCGCCACGTCGAGGGCAAGCAGCCCGTGCGCATCGTGGTCGATCCGCTCGGCGAGATCGACGACGACAGCAACCTCGTGCGCACGGCGCAGAAGGCGCCGACGTGGTTGCTCGCGAGCGAAGACGTCGATCCGCGCAGGAGCGGGCACCTGCAGGACCTCGGCGTCACGGTGATCCACGTCGCGACGGCCGAAGGGCCGCGCCGGCTGCATCTGGGCCGCGCGTTCGCCGAGCTGCGGCGGCGCGGGCTGCACCGCGTGCTCGTCGAGGGCGGCGGGGGCTTGGTTGCGCAGATGTTCGCGTGGAACTGCGTCGACCAGGTGCTCGCGTTCGTGGCACCCAAGATCATCGGCGGCCGGTTCGCGCCCACGCCCGTCGGTGGCGAGGGGCGCGGGTTCATGGCCGAGGCGTGGCGCCTGCACGACGTGAAGTTCGAGCAGTGCGGCGAGGACCTCGCGGTGTCCGGCTTCGTGTAGCAGAGGCTGCGCCGCGGATTTGCGTCGCACGAGCAAGACCAGTTGACATCCGTCGTCTCCGACTATAGACGTAGTCGGCATGCCGAAGCGCCGATCGAACGCCGGGCCCGACCCGAAGAGCGAGCTCTCGCGGCTCGAGATGGAAGTGATGGACGAGGTCTGGCGGCTCGGCGAATGCTCCTCGAACGACGTGATCGAGGCGTTCAGCAAGCGCCGTCCGCTCGCGCCGACGACGATACGCACCGTGCTCGGCAAGCTGCGGTCGAAGGGCTACGTCGAGCCGGTCCCGACGATCGAGCGCGGCATGCGCCTCAAGCCCGCCGTGGCGCGCGACTCGGTGGTGCGGCGCACGCTCGACCGGCTGCGCGAGGTGCTGTTCGGAGGCTCGCCGCGCCAGGCCATCGCCTACCTGCTCAAGTCGGAAGACATCAGTGAAGCCGAGCTCGACGAGCTCGAGCGGTTGATCGAGACCCGCCGCAACCGGAGAGAGAAATGAACCCGTTCCCGCGCATCCTCGACGTCGATTGGCCGAACCGACTCACCTGCGCCGCGCTCGACGTGGCCGTCGTCGCGATCGTGGTCTTCTGCATCTGCGCGCTGCTGCGCAAGCGCTCGGCGCGCGTGCGCGCGCTGCTGTGGCTGCTCGTGCCCGTGAAAGGGCTAGCGGCGTTGCTCACGGGCAGTGCGATCGTCCTGGGCTTGCCGTCGATCGACACTCAACCTGCCCAGACGATCTGGGCGGCGCACGCCGAGCCCCTCGTGACGATCGACAGCGCGCCGCCGCCTGCGGCCACCGCACCGGTCCAAGCGGGCGCAATCGCCGACAAGCCGGTGGGTGGGACGAGCGCGACCGTCGAGGACGTCTTCGAAGGCTCGCTGTCCGTCGGCAATGTCCTGGCGCTCGCCTGGATCCTCGGGATGGCCGTGCTCGCGGCGCTCTCCGTGCGCGACCGCATCCGGGGCATGCGGCTCGTGCGTCGGTCCACGCCCGGTCTGCCGGCCTGGCGCGCGATCGTCGACCGTCACGCAGCCGCGTTCCGCGTCCGCGCGCCCAAAATCCGCCGCACGCATGAAATCGAGTCGCCAGCGCTCGTCGGCGTGCTGCGCCCCGTGATCCTGATCCCGCACTGGATGGACGCGGACGCGGGTCTCGAGTGGGCGATCCGGCACGAACTCATGCACGTCGCGATGCGCGATCCGTGGGCCGCGTTCGTCCGCGAACTCGGTCGCATCGCGTTCTTCTTCCACCCCGCGGTCTGGTACGCAGGGCAGAAGTGGGAGGAAGCGGCCGAGCTCGCGTGCGATCGCGCGCTCGTGCGCACCGCGAACGAATCGATCGATTACGCGGATCGATTGCATTCGCTGGCCCGGCGCATCTGCCATCGCCACGACGTGACGCTCGCGCATGGGCTGTTCGCCGCGCGGAGCCGGGTGGGCAAACGCATCGAGGCGCTGCTCGACGGCCGTGCTGGCCGGGCGCGGCTCTCTCGCTGGACCGCGGCTGCGGTGGGCCTGCTGTTCGCGGCGACGCTCGCCGCCGGCAGCGGGACCGTCCTCTTCTCCGACTTCGTGTTCCGCGGCACGGTGTCGGACCCCGAGGGCAAGCCGGTCGCGGGTGCCATCGTCGTGGCTTCGCTCTACAGCCAGACCCAGCAGGGAGTCGTCGAGATCGCACGCACGCAGACCGATGCGGGCGGACGCTTCGAACTCGGCTACGACCGCGCAGACATGCCGCCCGAGCCGTACGGCCGCGAGGCCTGGAAGAACGTGGCCTTGAGCGCGCACGCGAGCAAGTTCGGGCCCGATTGGGTGATCCAGGGCGACCTCGAGAGCCTCGAAGGGATCGCGCTGCGACTCGCGCCGGATTTCGCGCTCGAAGGGCGGCTCGTCGACGAAGACGGGCAGCCATTGCGCGGTGCGTCGCTGCGCGTCGCCGGAATCCGCGCAGGAGCCAACGGATCGCTCGATGCATGGCTTGCGAGCCTCGCCGACTCAGGACCGTCGAAGTTGGTGACCAAGAGCCTGCCGATGCCCGAAGAGCAGGCGCCGAGTGCCATCACGGACGACAACGGCGCGTTCGTGCTCAAGGGCGTGGGGGCCGAGCGGATCTGCTGGTTCTGGTACAAGGGCGGCGACGCCGCGCTCGGCAGGGCCTGGATGGCGACGCGTGTGTTCGACCGGAAGCTCACCGACAAGATCGAGCGCCGCAAGATGGAGCCCGTGCATCCCGCCGGCTCGACCGTCGTCGCCGAACGCACGCGACCCGTCGAAGGCGTCGTCGTCGATGCCGTGAGCGGCGAGCCGCTGGCCGGCGTCGATGTCTACAGCCAGGTGGTCCACGGGATCATCGACCAGAGACACGAGCTGCGCGCCGTGACCGACGGCAAGGGCCGCTTCCGCCTGCTCGGCATGCCGCGCGGCGGCGGCAACGAGCTCGCCATCGTGCCGCGCAGCGAGGAGCCCTACTTCATGCGCGACTTCAGGGTCCCGGATCCCAAAGGACCCGAGCCGATCGATCTCCGGATCCCGCTCAACAAGGGAGTCTGGATCACGGGCGTGGTCGTCGACGGCACCACCGGGAAGCCTGGTCGAGGGAACGTCACCTATCACCCGCACCTCTTCAACCCGCTCGTGCTCCAGATCGACCAGTTCAAGGATCGCCGGACCGACGGGTATGCGGGGCTCTACCGCACCGCCGCGGACGGCACGTTCCGCATCCCCGCCCTGCCTGGACGCGGCCTCGTCGGTGTCGAGGTCAGCGGTGGACCCTATCGCCAGGGAGCAGGCTACGAGGCGAAGTGGGAGGGTGCGTTCGTTTCGGACGGCAGCGTGCACGAGCCTGGGCCCGCGTGGCCGACCGCGATGGCCCTGCTCGAGATCGCGCCGGATGCGCGTTCCGTCGAGGTCAAGCTCACGCTCGAAGCCGGGACCACGCGCGCCGTCACCGTGCTCGACGCCGCGGGCCAGCGCGTGACGAACTACGAAGCGAGACGGACCGGGTGGTCCAACGTCAACGTGCGCAACCCAGGCGATGGAACGTTCGAGGCGCTGAACCTCGCTCCGGGGGAGAAGCGCCTCGTCCAACTCCGGCTTCCCGACAACAGCGCGGGGCTCGTCGCGCGCCTCTGCGCGGGTGATACGGAGCCAACGCTGACGCTGCAGAAGAGCGCCACCATCAAGGGGAGCCTGATCGACCAGGACGGCGTGCCGTTGAACAGCCGGGAGCTCCAACTGTACATCCTGCCCGAACAGGTCCCCGCCGGCGTTCGGGCCGCCACCGACGCGAGCGGGACGTTCCAGATCGACGGCGTGCTGCCGGGATGCGATTACCGGCTCCTGGTCAGCCCCATCGTGGACCCGGGCATGCGCATGCGCATGGGCATGGCCACCGTGGCGAACCCGCTCGCCGTCCGCCCTGGAGAGACCGTTGACCTCGGCAAGAAGACGGTGAAGCAGCAATGAGCCCCCTGGCCCCGTACGTGCCGAACGCGAAGGAGCCTTGGAACCTCGCGCGCGTGCACCACCTGCACTGGCGCGCGAGCTTCGGCGCGACCTGGGCCGAGCTGAAGGCCGGCGTCGAGCGCGGGCACGAGGCGACGCTGCAGACATTGCTGTCGGGCACGCGCGAGGTCGGCGTGCCCGAGCGCGCGAACGAGATGATCGAGACGCTGCAGCACGCGGCGGCCACGCGCAACAGCCGCTGGCAGGCGCTCTGGTTCTGGCGCATGCTGCTCTCGGCCGATCCGCTCGGCGAGCGCCTGACGCTCGCGTGGCACGACCACTTCGCGACGAGCTTCCAGAAGGTCCAGAGCATGGCGATGATGGCGGCGCAGAACGCGACCATCCGTGCGCACGCCCGCGGCAGCTTCCGCGACCTGCTGCCGGCCTGCGTCAAGCAACCCGCGATGCTGCTCTGGCTCGACGCGTCGAGCAACTACCGCGAGCATCCGAACGAGAACCTCGCGCGCGAGCTCATGGAGCTGTTCACGCTCGGCGAGGGCCACTACACCGAGCACGACGTGCGCGAAGTCGCGCGTGCCCTGACCGGCTGGCGCGTCGATCACGAGGACCGGTTCTGGTTCTACGGCGAGCACCACGACCAGGGCGAGAAGACGGTGCTCGGCCACAAGGGCGCCTTCGACGGCGACGGCGTGCTCGCGATCCTGCTCGATCACCCGGCGACGGCGCGGCGGATCGCGTGGCGGCTGTGCAACACGTTCCTCGTCGAGAGTCTCGTCACCGCGGACCTGCTCGATGCGCTCGCGCGCGAACTCGTCGAAAGCAACCTCGAACTCGGCCGCGCGGTGGAACGGATCCTGCGTTCGCGGGTCTTCTTCTGCGATGCGAACCTGCACGCGCTGCCGGCGCCGCCGGCCGTGCACGTCACGGCACTGGCCCGCGCCCTCGAGTGCTTCGATGCGCGCACGAGCCTGCTCGACGTGTTCGCGGCCGAAGCAGGCCAGCACCTGTTCAACCCGCCCAGCGTGTTCGGCTGGCCGCACGGCAAGCAGTGGATCACCACGGGCTCGCTGGTCGGTCGCACGAAGTTCGCGCGCGCGCTCGTCGAGGGCAAGCTCACCGCGACCGGCGGCGACGGACCCATAGCGCCGTTGCTGCGCAAGCACGGCGTCGGAACCGGCGCCGCCGAACGGGTCGAGTTCTTCATCAACCTTCTGCTCGGTCGCAAACCCGAAGCGTCGCTCAAAGCCGTGCTCGTCGCGACGGCGGCGGCGGACCACCCGCGCGCCTGTGAGGAGATGGTGGTCCAGCTCTGCAGTTCACCCGCCAGCCAGCTCGCTTGATCGGAGGATGACACGATGAACTCACGCAATCTCGACCGCCGCGCCTTCCTCGAGTACTCGCTCAAGTACTCGGCCCTGCTGCCGGGTGCGTTGCCGTTGACCGGTGCGCTGGGGAGCCTCGCGAGCCGGTCGCGCCGGCTCGGCCGCATCCTGGTCGTCGTCGAGCTGAACGGCGGCAACGATGGACTCAGCACGGTCGTCCCGTTCCGCGACGAGGGCTACGCGAAGAACCGCCCCACGCTGCGGATCGCCGAGAAGGACCTGCTGAAGCTCGATGGCGAGCTCGGTCTGCATCCTTCGCTGCGCAGTTTCGCCGCGCTCCACGAGCGCAGTGAGCTCGCCGTGGTCCAGGGCGTCGGCTATCCGGAACCGAACTTCTCGCACGAAGTCAGCCTCGACACCTGGCACACGGCGAGGCTCGACCGCGCGGGCCGCCTCGGCCTGGGCTGGCTCGGGCGCGCGTTGGACGAGACCGAGCACGCCGGCGAAACGAGCCGGGCGCCGCGCGCAATCCTCGCCGGACCCCACGCGCTGCCGCGCGCGCTGCGCGCGCGCAAGAGTCCCGTGGCGACGGTGCCCTCGATCGACGCCTACCTCGAAGCCGGCGAGATCGCGAGCGACGCGCTGCTGCAGACCGGGACGGAGTCGGAGGCTTCCGAGCACGTCCGGCGCGTGCTGCTCGACGCGCGCGCGACCGCGAAGTCGCTCGCGTCGGTGAAGCCCGGCAAGTCCGCGAAGCCGTATCCCGCTGCGCCACTCGGCACGGAATTGAAACTGATCGCGCAGCTCATCCGCGCCGACCTGGACACTTCGGTCTTCTACGCGATCCAGAACGGCTACGACTCGCACTCGCTGCAGGACCCGGGCCAGGGCAGCCGCCTGCAGGTGCTCGGCGATGCGCTGCTCGCGTTCCTCGACGAGATGCGCGAGGCCGGCCGCGCCAGCTCCGTGCTCGTGCTCGTGTGGAGCGAGTTCGGCCGCCGCGTGCAGGAGAATGCTTCGCGCGGCACCGACCACGGCACCGCGGGACCCGTGTTCCTCGCCGGCGCGCCCGTGCGGGCGGGTGTGTACGGCCAGACCCCGAGCCTGACCGATCTCGACGACGGCAACCTGAAGATGACGGTCGACTTCCGCCGCGTCTACGCGAGCGTGCTGCGCGACTGGATGGGACTCGACGCGCAGACGGTCCTCGACTCGGCGCTCGAGCCGTTGCCGCTGATCCGCAGTTGATCGCGGGATTGCTGTAACGTCGGCCGCCTGCCGGGCAATTGGTGCCGCATGGACACGGTCGAACAACTCTTCGCGCGCTTTGCCCGCCAAGGCGACGTCGACGCGCTGTCCGAAGTATTCGACCGCACAGCGCAAGCACTGCTGCGGCTCGCGGTGCAGATCTGCGGGCGCGAGGCCGAGGCGGAGGACCTGCTGCAGGCGACGTTCCTCGTCGCGATCGAGAAGGCGCGCGCGTTCGATCCCGCGCGTTCGCTGACCGCATGGCTCGTCGGCATCCTGCAGAAGCAGGGCAAGAGCCTGCGCCGGCGCATGCGCCGGGAGCTGCCCGCGGCACACGTGTCGCGAGTTGACGACCCGGGCGAACGCGTGGCCGCCGGCGAGGTGCGCGAGGCCGTCGAGAGTGCGCTGCGGCAGGTCGACGAACCGTACCGGCAGCCGCTGCACCTGCGCCTGCTCGACGGCCTGTCGAGCGTGGAGATCGCCCAGCACCTCGGCCGCACGCCGGGGGCCGTGCGCGTGCAGCTGCACCGCGGGCTCGCCCGGATCCGCCGGCTGCTGCCGACGGGGCTCGCCATCGGCGTGGCCGCGCACGCGCGCGGGCTCGCGGCGGTGCGCAGCGAGGTTCTTGCCGCGGCGAACGCGCCGGCGGCAGTCGGCGCCGGGGTCTTGCTCAGTGGAGGACTGCTCGTGAAGAAGCTCATCGGGGCGCTCGTCGCCGTGTGCCTGGCTCTGGCCCTCGTGCATTGGTGGCAGCAACCGCCGACGCTCGACCCCGTCGAGGCCCGCGGCGCGAGCAGCGGCGCCGCTGCGGCGGTCGTGAGCTCGCCTCAGGAACCGGCAGCCGACAGCCAACGCGTGGTCGCAGCGGCCAGCGAACAGACGGCCACAGCTCGCGACGACAGCCCCGGCAACCTGCGCGTGCTGTTGACCTACGCGGACAACGGCGCGCCCGCCGCGGACGTGCCGGTGGTCGTCGACGAGCGGTTCGGTTTCCTGCGGCCAAAGCGCGTCCTGCGCACGAACGTCAGCGGCGAGGCCCTGTTCGCCGTGATCGTGCCGCGCGCCGTGACGGTGAGCACGATCGACACCGGCAGCTGGCGCGAGGTCGACGTGCGACCCGGCGTCGAGACCGTCGTGAACATGCAGGTGAGGCGGGGCTACCGTCTCCTCGGTCGTGTCGTCGACGAGCACGGTGCGCCAGTCCCGGGCGCGCACATCTACGAGCGTCCGCCGTCCACCTCGGAGTACTCGCGCACGGCCGTGAGCGACGGCAACGGCCGCTTCGAGCTGTTCCCGGTAGGCGACTACGCCTTCGTGGGGGCACGCGCCTCGGGTGGGCGGCGTTCGCAGATCGTGGGCGGCGTCCCGGATTCCGATCGAACGATCCGCATCGAGCTCGTCGTGCACCCACTCGGCGCCGACCTTGCGGGCCGCGTCGTCGACGAGAAGGGTCTTCCGCTCGCAGCGCGCCTCACGGTCAAGGCGCCGCCGGGCGACGAATACGAACTCACCAAGGACGGGCAGTACCTGATCGCCGACGGCGACGTCACGGCACGAACGGCGGTGGACGGTCGCTTCGAACTGCTCGGCTTGCGCGCGGGCTCCGTGCAGGTGCAGGTCGCGAGCGCGGACCATGGCCGCACCGAGCGCGTGTTCGAGCTCGCGGCCGGGCAATGGCACGAGGTGACGATCAAGCTCGCCGCGGGGGTCGCCGTGTTCGGGAAGATCACGGATCCCGAGGGGCGCGCGATCGCAGGAGCCTACGCCTACACCAGCGGCGGCGGGTTCGACCCTGCGTTCGCGACGGGGACCGGCGACTACCGCCTGCCGGGCCTGACCGCCGGTTCGCAGCAGGTCAGCTTCGACGCGCCAGGACATCGCGAGCAGATACGAACGCTGATGCTCCCACGAGGTGCGGACGTGCCGTGCGACGTCACGCTCGTGCCCGAGCCGAGGATCACCGGCACGGTGGTCGATGCGACGGGTGCACCGGTGCGCTGCCGCATCGAACTGATCTCGGCAGGCGCGGGCGTCTTCGGCGACAAGAGAGGGCGGACCGATGCGGAGGGTCGCTTCTCGATCCCGTCACCGGAAGGCGGGCAATGGCAGTTGCGCATCGAGGAGGACGGTGCGCAATCGTCTGTCTGGGGTCTCGGTGGCAGCGTGTTCCCGTCGGGCACCAAGGACCTCGTGGTCACGCTCGGCGAGAACGAACATGCATCGGCGTGGCTGCTCGGCCGGCTCGCCGACGATCGCGGGGAGCCCGTGCGCTTCGCGAGTCTCAGGATCGCGAGCGGAGACTGGACCCCGCAGGCCGGCACGACGGACGTCGCCGACGGCTCGTTCCGCATCGGCCCGTTGCCGCCCGCGGAGTACCGCGTCCTCGTGAATCCTCGCGCGGGCGGACTCGCGCAAGCGACGCTCGGTCCGTTCGCGCTCGCGCCGCGCGAGGTCCGCGATCTGGGGACGGTGCGGCTCGGCAGTGCCGGCCGGCTGCTCGTGCACAAGGTGGTTCGCGACGGCGGCACGGTCTCGGAGTTCCATGCGCACCTCGAGGACGACGGCGGCACGAACACCTACCTGACCACGGAAGCCGAGCGCGAGCCCGGTCAGGGGATCGCGCCGGGGCAGTATCGACTGCACGCGTGGGGCGACGGGTTCATGAGCTGCACGGCGCCGGTCTCGATCAAGAGCGGCGAGACGGCGCGCGTCGAGCTGTCGCTCGAGCCCGCCGAGCGCCGGGCGGTGCGCTATCCGGTTCCGCCGCCGTCGGGCTGGAGCGCGGTCAAGCGTGCCACGGTCGAGGTCTGGCGCAGCGGAGAACTCGTGGACAGCAGCGAGCTCGAACCCGCGATCGAGCCGCAGCAGACGCGTTACCTCGCGCTCGGCATCGGCGAGTACGTCGTGCGCCTCGTCGCCAATGGTGGTCCCCGCTACGAAGGAAACTTCGTGATCGCCAAGCTCGTGCACAAGGGACCGAGGATCGACGTCGCGGTGTCCGAGGTGCGCTGACTCGGGCCCGGCGAGTGGCAATGCCCCGCTGCCACTCGCGCCCCCACCCACGGCCGGATCCCAGCCGCTGGTGCCAGCACGCCGTGATACGTCACCGGATGCCGCCGCGGTCGCGGCACCAGCGCGACCAACCGCTCGATCAACACCTGCGGCTCGAGCACCACGCTCGGCAAGCAAGGGCAGGGGCGCTGATCGCGTTCGCCCGGCAACCGCGGCCACCAGCGCGTGCAGTCCGGCTCGCGGTCACGTCGTCGCGCCGCCGCAGCTCGAACCGGCGCCCGCGGTGCAGCCGAAGCAGTGGCGGTCGGTGACGATGCGCCGCGCCTCGAGACGCGCCAGGTCGAAGTCGCGGACGTGCCGGCGTGCTTCGGCGTCGACGCCGAGGTCGAGCATCTGGTTGAAGTCGCAGTCGTAGAGCCGGCCGTCCCAGCCGATCGACAGCGTGTTGCGACACATCACGCCCGGCACCGCCGCCGGATTGAACGCCGCGACGAGCCGTTCGAGATACTCGGAGAGGTTGCCCGACTGTTGCAGCCACTCGAGGAAGCGGCCGATCGGCATGTTGGTGATCGTGTGCACCGCGTCGAACACGATGCGGTGGTTGCGCATGAGCTCGCGACGCCACTCGACCTCGAGGGCTGCCTGGTTGGCCGGCAGGAACGCGCCGACGGGGTTCGTCACGAGCACGAGGCGCAGCCCGCTGCGGCCGTCGCCGTAGCCGAGCGCGTTGAGGCGCTGCAGCGCTCGGATCGACTTCTCGTGCACGCCGTCGCCGCGCTGGCGATCGGTGCTCAGCGCACGGTGGTGCGGCAACGAGCAGATGATCTCGACGCGGTGGCGGGCCAGGAACTCGGGCAGGTCGCGATGAGGCGCGGTCTCGAGGATCGTCAGGTTGCAGCGGTCCATCACGTGACGGCCCATCGCCGTGACCTGCTCGACCAACCAGCGGAAGTGCGGATTCATCTCGGGCGCGCCGCCCGTGATGTCGACCGTCGGGATCGCGGTAGAAGCCAACGCCGCAAGGCACTGTTCCATCGTCTCGCGGCTCATCACTTCGCTGCGGTCGGGCCCGGCGTCGACGTGGCAATGCCGGCACGTCTGGTTGCACAGCTTGCCGAGGTTCAGCTGGAAAACGCCGATCCGCGATGGGCGCAGCGGCGGCAGACCCGCAGCCTGCAGCGCGCCGGCGAACTCGCGCGGCAGCGCGAGCTGACGCAGCGTGCGCAGCTGCACGGCGGGCGACGCGAACGGCGAGCCGCGGGCCGACAGCGAGGTCGTGGGCGGGTTGGCCATCGTCCTACATTCCGAGTTGCCCGGCGCGGTTGCGCATCTGCACGCCATGCACGAGCGAAGCGCCACCCCGGATCGCCGCTGCGACGTGCACCGCTTCGGTCATCTGGTCGAGGTCGGAACCCTTCTCGAGCGCGTCGCGGCTGTAGGCGTCGATGCAGTACGGGCACTGCACGGCGTGCGCAACCGCGAGCGCGATCAACGACTTCTCGCGCGCCGACAAGGCGCCTTCGGCGAACACGGCGCCGTACCAGTCGAAGAACTTCTGCGCGAGCTCCGGGCGGTTCTTGCCCAGTTCGGGGAAGCGGGCGAGATCGCCGTCGTGGTAGTAGTGAGGATGGTGCATGCGGAACCTTCGGAATCAGGTGTCAGCCGGTACGTCGAGGGTCACGATCGCGGTGCCGGGCCTCCGGGAAGGTAGCGCTCGACGCGCGGCGGCGAGAGCCGGTGCCGCCCGATCGTCGTGAGGATCTTCCAGCTGGCCAGAACGCAACCGCGCAGCGTGCCGGAGATCTTGCTGCGCCCGATCCGCGCGCGGTAGCGGACCGGCAGCTCGAGCACGCGCAGCCCCGCGAAATGGGCGCGCAGCTGCATCTCGACGGTCCAGCCGTAGTCGCGATCGCGCATGCCGAGTGCCTGCAGCGCTTCGCGGCGCACGACGCGGAACGGGCCGAGATCCGAGCAGCGGATGCCGAACAAGAGGCGCAGGCATCGCGTCGCGAGCCAGTTGCCGAACCGGGACTGCGGCAGCAGCGCGCGCCGGGCGTCGGGCGACTGCATGCGCGAACCGATCACGAGGTCCGCTTCGCCGCGCACGACGGGCGGCAGCAGGGACCTCAGGTCGTCGGCGTGGTCGGAGTGATCGCCGTCGAGGAAGACGAGGATGTCCGCGTCGGCAGTGGCGGCGATGCCGGCGAGGCACGCCGAGCCGTAGCCGCGGCGCGGCTCGGCGACGACGCGTGCGCCGTGCGCGCGCGCGACCTCGGCGGTGCGGTCCGTGCTGCCGTTGTCGACGACGACGACCTCGTGCACGAGCTCGCGCGGGATCTCGGCCAGCACGCTGCCGATCGCCTGCTCCTCGTCGAACGCCGGGATCACGACGGCGACGCGTGGTGCCGCGGCGGTCGGTGCCGCGGCGGTCATCTGCCACCTGCCTGCGGCGGGAGCGGCGGCAGCACGCCGGCCGCGATCGCGGCGTCGAGATCGGCGGCTGTGTCGACGTCGCCCAGCGTTGGCCCCAGCGCGCTCGGCAACCCGGCTGCCGCGAGCCCGGAGCGCAGCGTCGTGAGCGTCGCGCGTGTGGACCACGGCACCGGCAACGTCGCGACGAGCTCCGCGGCGCGGTGGTCGCGGGTCGCGATGGCCCAGAAGCCGCCGTCGTCGGCCGGGCCGAACGCGACCGGTGCCGCGGTGAGCACGTCCGCGACCGCCGCGAGCGCCGACTCGCAGAGCCCCGGGCAGTCGCTGCCGATCACGAGCACGGCGCGGGCCCGGCCGAGGCCCACGGCCAGCGCCGCCGCAATCACGACGCCGAGACCGCCCTCGGCCTGGTCGACGCGCGGCAGCCGGTCGAGCCGCGTGCCCGCGAACGCGGCGGGATCGCCCGCGCTCGCGAGCAGTCGCGGGCCCGGCCACGCGAGCGCGGCATCGGCCGTGATCGCGAGCAGCCGGCGGTAGACCTGCAGTGCCTGCGCCTCGCCGATCGCAACGGCGAGGCGCGTCTTCCCGCGCCCGGCCTCGGGCGCGCGCGCGAGCACGACGAGGCACGTCGTTGCAGCGTTCACGGCGCCTCCACGTCGAGCTCGAACCAATCGACCGCCGAACGCCAGACACCCGACGGGCGCCTGCACTCGAGGTAGTAGTAGAAGCGATCGACGTGGATCCAGCGGCGCAGCTCGCGCAGCAACACGTCGATCGGCGGCAGCCTGCTGATGCGGCCCTGCACGCGGTCCAGGCGCAGCGGCCGCCAGCCGCCGAGCACCACGACCGACGCCGAGTCCGGTTCGGCATCGGCCGGCAGGCTCGTCCACGGCAGCCGGTCCGCGAGCTCGGCGTAACCGAGGCGCGCGCCGCGCAGCGTCCGGTCGAGCGGTGCGCCTGCCGTGGGCGGCAGCACTTCGAGCGCGCGCGCGGCAACGGGCGCCCCGCCGGCGAGCAGCCGGACCACGAACGTGCGCAAGCCACCGAAGTGCACCCCCTCGTGCAGGAACTCGATGCTGTCGCGCAAGTCCACCGCTGCCGACCAGCCGTTCGCGTCGGCGACGGCCCGGCCGAGTGCGACACCGCCGAGCCGCGCCCCATCGGGCGCGAGCCACTCGAGCTCCCCGCGCTCGAACGCTGCCTCGGCGCGCACGCGCAGTCCCGCGATCGCCAGCGGCGAGACGGGGCCTCCGGACATCGTGAAGCGGCCGTCGCCCTGCGCCACCAGCACGACCGGAGGAGTCTCGGCCGGACCAGGGACCACGAACACGCTGCCGTCGTCGCGACCCTTCACCGCGTGGCAGATGCGCGCGCCGTGCTGCCACAGCGCGCGCGTCGGCGCCGGATCGCGCGCGAGCAGCGAGCGCCCGCCTTCGTCGAACAGCGTGCCGCCGAGTGCTACGAACGGATGGTCGGCCGATGCCACGGGCCGCTCTGCGAGCGGGAACGACGTGAAGTCGAACAAGAACGGCACGCCCGGCGGCCGCGGAAACGTCAGCAGCGCGATCGGCTGCGCGACCGAACCGCTGCGGCCCACCTCGTCGATCTGCGTGCGCAGCGTCTGCATGCACCGCCAGCCGAAGCGGTAGGCGTCGTGGTACGCGCGCGTGCCCCGCGCGAGGTCGGCGACCGCGACCGCGAGCAGCGCCAGCGCCGCTGCGCGGCACCAGCGCGGCAATGCAGCACCGACGACCGCGGCCACGGCGAACGCCACGCCGACGAAAGGCCACAGCAGGGTGCGTATCCCGAACCAGTCGCCGTCGACGGTTACCGTATGCCCAGGCAGCATGCCGGCGGCCGCACCGGCGACGCCGAGACCGACGAGCGGCCGCGTGCGCCGCCAGCACAGGCCCGGCAACAGCGTGCCTGCGACCAGCAGCCCGACCGTGAACGGGGTCGTCGGCGCGAGCCCCGCGCGCGCCGGCGCGACGCAGGCGCGCAGCTTCGCGGCCTGTAACGTCAGCCACGGACCGAGCTCCATGGGCGAGGCGCCGAGCGCACGGCCGAACACCACGCCGAACATGTGCCATCGCCACGCGAGGTAACCGAGCCACAGTACCGCGAACGCGAGGTGCAACCGCGCGCGCGCCGCAAGCGGCACTCCGCGGCCTCGCACCGCGAGGTCGAGAGCCAGGAACCAGACCGCGAGCATCACGGCGGTTTCCTTGCACAGCAGCGCCAGCGCCGACGCGAACACGGCACCGACTGCCGGCGCAAGCCGGCCGCTGCGCAGGTGCGCGACGAACAGGCAGCAGGCAACGGCACCTGCACCGACGACCATCAGATCGGCGCGCGTGCAGATCCAGCACAGCGGCTCGTGGCCCGCGGGATGCGCGGCCAGCAGCAGACCGCCGGCGGCGCCCGCGAGCGGTCCCGCGAGTTGCGCGAACAGGGCACCACACGAACCGACCGCGAGCGCGAACATCGCGATGCACGAGACATGGAAGACCCACTCGGCACCACCGCCGAGCCACAGTTCGACCGCAAGCGTCAGCGAGACGAGCGGGCGATAGTAGTTCAGGTTGCCGAACGCCCACGGTCCCGTGAAGTCGGCGGCGACCTGCGACCAGTTCACGGCCTCCGCGCCACCACCGGGCAGCACGAGGTAGGTCATCAAGGCGAGGTCGTCGGACAGCAGGCCGCCGTCGTGCACGGGCCAGGCGAGCCACACGGTGAACAGCACCGGCACGGCCAACGCGAGCCAGAGACGCAGCCCTGCCGGCGCGCCGCCGTTCGCCGTGCCGCCGTTCATCGCGCCGTTCCCGTAGCCGGCAGCTCGCGGAATCGCCCGAGCAATTGGTCGGCGAGGTGCGGCACGAGCCGGCCGTCGTCGCCGACGATCGTCGTCGGCAGAAACCACGACCGGTAATCGGGCGCTACCGGGAACGCCGGTGTGTAGAGGCGATCGAGCCGCTCGGTCGTGCTCACGTGCGTGCGCACGAGGTTGCGGCGACCGAGCAGCGCCGACAGCGGCGCCATGCCGCCGCGGACCAGCGACGGCAGGCCGAGCAGCGCCAGGTCGCGGGCCAGCGCGACCGCGAGCTGGCGCGCCGACAACTTGCGGCCGTAGCGGCGCAGGAACCCGAACGCGTGCCGGATCACGTTCCAGCGGTGGCCGCGCAGCGTCTGCAGGTCGCGCACGAAGCGCGCCACTTCGTCGATCGGATCGAGCGGCTCGATGCACAGCGTCGTGCCGTCGAGGTCGCGCAGGCGCGTGCGCGGCAAGAGCCGTCCCCGACGCGCGAGGTCGGCGAAGAACGGTGTGCCGGGGAACGGGATCGGCAACACGACGAACGTCGGCAGCGTGATCTCGGGACAGCGCGTGACGAAGTCCAGCTCCTGCTGCAGGTCGGCGATGCGGCGCGAGCTCACGTCGGCGATCAGGCCGTAGACGAGCAGCACGCCCTGCTCGAGGCACCTGCGCACGAGCTCGACCTGCGGCAGCACCTTGTTCTGCGTCTTGTGGAAACGCTCGAGCTGGGCCGCGTCGAACGACTCGAGGCCGCAGAACAGCACTTCGCAGCCGGCGCGACGCGCCGCCTCGACGTTGTCCGCGCGCAGGAAGAAGTCGCTCGTGACCAAGGCGCCGAACGCGCGGAACCAGCCGCGCTTGCGCAGCTCGCCGATCAGCTCGAGCCGCGCGAGGAAGTGCTCGCGATTGTTGCCGTAGAAGTTGTTGTCGATGAACAGCAGGTTGCGGCGCCGGCCGCATGCTTCGATCTGGCGGCGCAGCACGTCGAGGTCGTAGCGCTGGTAGGGCCGGTCCTCCGCGGTCATCGAACAGAACGAGCACCGGAAGTTGCAGTAGCGCGTCGACTCGACGTGGCCGAACGAACGCAACCAGTACGCGAGGTCGTACCGCGGCATCATCTCGCGATCGACGTGGTCCGGTCCGAACGCCGATCCGGCGATCTCGCCCATCTGCTCGACGTCGCCGAGACAGCAGTCGTCGAAGAACCGCGCCGCGTACTGCGGCAGCGTGCGGATCGCGGGGCCGCCGGCGACCACGCGCACCGAGGGGTTCCTCGTGCGTGCGTAGGCGGCGAGGTGCAGCATGCGGTCGAAGGCCGCCGTCATGCCGGTCAGCACGAGCATGTCGGGCCAGCCGAGCAGTGCTCGATCCTCGAGCGGGCCGCTCGACTGTTCGTCCCAGAGCCGGACTTCGTTGCGGTCGCGCGCGAAGGCGCCCGCGAGGAACGGCGGCCCCATGGCCTTCAGCACCGTCGTCGGACGGCGCGTCGGACAACGCGCGTCGTCGAGGAACGCGTTCACGATCAGGACGCGCTTCTTCGCGGACTGTTGCGGCGGCGACGGCATGGCAGGTACTTGCGTCGAGCGCCGGGTGGTGGCCGCCGTCGAGGGTCGCCCAGTTCACCACTCCCGGTTGCCGCCAGCAAGGGGGGCGAACGATGCACTCCGCATGACACGTCCGCGCGCGAACGCGGTCGATGGCCGGATCCGCCCCGTCTTCCCCGTCTTCCCGTCCTGCCTGCGGCTGGCCAACCGCGCGGGACGGCGTAGACTGCCAGCATGCCGCACGATCCAGGGTTGGCTGACTACGACGAACTCAGCTTGGCGGAGAAGATCCTCCGTCTGCAGGACCTCTGGGACCAGATCAGCGCAACAAGCGACTCGTTGCCGCTTACGGACGCTCAAACTGCGGAACTCGAACGGCGCCTGCGGGCTCATCGATCTGGAGTTGGCAAGAGTTCTCCTTGGAGCGAGGTTCGAGACCGGCTGCGCAAAGACACGTGACGCTCCCTCTCCACGTTCGGGAAGAGGCCGAAGTCGAACTGCGTGCCGCGCGAATCTGGTACGACGAGAAGAGCCCAGGTCTGGGCAAGCAGTTCCTCTCCTGCGTGGAGGCTGCATTCGCGGTGATTGGTCGCCATCCCAGTCGCTTTCGACAAGTCTTCGGTGAAGTGCGACTCCGGTGCGCAGATTTCCGTTCGTCGTCCTCTATGTCATCGAGTCCGATGGCATCCACGTGATGGCTGATCGGCTGAGTCGTGGCCAGGCGCCGAACACCTGCTTTGCTGCTGTGTTCGACGCTTGGCTGCCCATCTGACGGCGGCGCTTCGCGGTGTCAGGCGCGCTTTGCAATGCGCTCATCTCGTTCGTCGTCCCAATCGAGCTTGACGCGGGCGGGCTGGTGCAGCGAACGGGCGAGGGCCCGCACCTGCAGGACAACGAGCACCGCCATCGCGACCGACAGACCGACCAAAGCGGCCGTATGCCGGCGCACCAGCGTGTGCAGCAGCGCCAGGGCAGCGGCGAAATGCAGGAACAGCAAGGTGCGACCGAGAGCGCCGCTGACCTCACTCGGATGGAACTTCCTGGTGAACGGTATGTGTCGCTCACCATGCAACAGCGCGAGAAGCGACAACAACGCCACGACCAACGCCGCGTAGAGCGCGTCGAGCACGATCGGCAGACCGCCGACGATCAGCACGACGACGAGGGTCAGCAGGATCACGGGCAGCACGAACCGCGCTGCAAGCGCCACCACCGCGCCGTGCACGAACATCGCGGGCGAACGGAGCGGTGCGATGCGGAACAGCCAGCGGGCTTGCCAGTGGTCGGAGAAGCGCGTGAACAGGAGGATCTGCGGCATCATCACGCCGACCACGTAGAGCCCCGTGCACGCCATCGCCGGCGCGGGCCCGCCCCCGGTGCCGCTGCTGCTGCGGAACACGCACCATCCGGCGAGGAACCAGGCGAGCGCGATGCCGGGCCACGTCCGCATCCGGAACTGGCGCTCGCGCGCGGTGAGAGCGGCGAAGAAGTCGTAGCCGGCGCGAGCTTCGTCGTTGCGCAGCAGCCGATCGCGCAGCCAGGCGCGGCGCGCGGGGCGAACGGTGCCGCGTTCGGAAGAGGCCATGCCGGCCAACCGACTCTGGAAGCTCGATGCCATCAGGGCGATCGCGCCGAGCAGGCAGCATGGAGCGGCGAACGCGAGCACGACCAGGCCGACCTGCGGCGGCGGCACGGCCAACTCGACCGCTGGCAGGCCGTCCAGCAACACGGGCGACGAGCCCACCGAGCTCACGACCAGCGCGGCGCCATGCGCCGGCGGCAGCAGCCAGGGCCACCACGAGTCGTGCGCCACGAGCCACGCGGTCGGCACTTCACCGAGCATGGGCAGGATCTGCATCGACGCGAACGCGATCAAGGCGCCGCCGATCTGCAGGAAGAGCAGGACCGATCGCACGCGCGCAGGTGCGACGAAGCGCAAGGCGGACACCAGCAGCAGCAGCGCCAGGCCGAAGCAGTTCGCCGTGGCCAGCGCGAGCGCGAGCACGAACGTCGGCGCGAAAGGCCACCCGAAGCGCATGGTGCCAGCGACGAGCGGCAGCAGGCCGAGGCTGCCGACCAGGAGCAGGAAGTAGAGCAGCGTGTGCGCCACGCGCGAGGCCAGCACGGTGCGGCCGTCGACCGGAAGCGGGCCGAGCACGTCGAGGTCCGTCGTCTCGAACAGGGTGCCGATGTGCTCGGACGCCAGCGTCATGGTGACGAAGATCATGACGACGCCGAGCACCAGCGTGAGGGCGGCCAGCGGTTCGCCGACGTGGAACAGGACCAGGGCCAGGAACACCCCGAACAGCAAGTACATGACGAGCGTCATCACCATGCCGCCGTGGAACATGCCGGGCCGCTGTTCCGCTGCGGCGCTGCGCCCGCGTCCGATGTCCTCGAGCAGGCGCACCTCGAGCAGAGCCAGGAAGCGCGCGCGATCGACGCCGAACGGGCGCAGCACGAACGCGAGCAGGGCCCCGAGCCGCAGCGTGAAGCTCACGAGCCGACTGCCTTCGCGGGGGCGACGCGGCTTCGTCATGCAGCGCCTTCGCCGAGCGCGTCGAGCAGGGCCTGGGCCCGCTGCACGGCGCCGCTGTCGGCAGTCAGCTCGAGGAAAACCTGCTCGAGCGTGCCGCCGCTGCGGCTGTTCTCGACGAGCTCGGCGAACGTGCCGTCGGCGACGATGCGCCCGGCCTGCAGCACGGCGATGCGGTCGCACACGCGTTCGACGACGTCGAGGATGTGCGAGCAGTAGAAGATCGTCTTGCCAGCGCCGGCGAGCCCCCGCACGAGTTCCTTGACGAGCACGGTGCTCTGCACGTCCAGACCGGAGAGCGGTTCGTCGAGGAACAGGATCTCGGGGTCGTGCAGCAAAGCACCCGTGAAGAGCAGCTTCTGCCGCATGCCCTTCGACAGCGAGCCGATCGACGAGTGCAGCCTCGGCTCGAGGTCGAAGGCCGCCAGCATGCGGGTCGCTCGCGCGGTCGTCAGCGCGTCGGCGAGACCGTGCATGCGGCCGACGAGCAGCAGGTGCTCGTGCACGGTCAGCGACTCGTAGAAGGCGGTGGCTTCGGGCACGTAGCCGATGCGCTGTTTGACCTCGAGCGGTCGGCTGCGCACGTCGCAGCCAGCAACCGTTGCTTCGCCATCGAAGGCGCTGAGCATGCCGACGAGGATCTTGACGGTTGTGCTCTTGCCCGCACCGTTCGGACCGACGTAGCCGATCACCTGCCCGCGCGGCACCGTGAGGTCGATGCCCCGCAGCACCGGGTTCCCAGCGAAGGACTTGCTGACCGCCCGCAGCGAGATCGCTGGCGCCGGGGGGTGCTCGGGATCTGCCATGGCCCAGACGGTGTCGCGCGGCGAGCAGCGGTGCAAGCCGGTGCGCTGCCCGGCAGCTGTTGAGCCACGCCTCAGCCGCGTGGGGACTTTCGGGACTTGCCAGGACTACTAGCCAACGGCCGCACACCCGCTATGCTGCGGTGTTCGACGCTTGGCTACGAACTCCGAGAAGCCGGCGCCGGAGCCCCTCGCGCCGGCTGCAACTGACGGAGCCACCACGGCATACGTGGTGGTGAAGGGGGCACGTGAGCACAACCTCAAGGGGGTCGACCTCAGCTTCCCGCGGGACAGCCTGACCACCTTCACGGGGGTCTCGGGCTCGGGAAAGTCGAGCCTCGCCTACCACACGATCTACCAGGAAGGCCAGCGCCGCTTCCTCGAGAGCCTGAGCTCCTACGCGCGCCAGTTCCTCGGCCGCATGGAGAAACCCAAGGTCGACCTCGTCGAGGGCCTCTCGCCGACCGTGTCGATCGATCAGCGCTCGACGAGCCACTCTGCGCGCTCGACGGTCGGCACGCTGACCGAGGTCATGGACTTCCTGCGCCTGCTCTGGTCGCGGCTCGGCGACCCGAGCTGCCCCGAATGCGGCGCTTCGATCGAAGCGTGGTCACCCGACCGCATCACCGACGCGATCCTCGCGGACCACAAAGGCAAGCCCGCGATGGTGCTGGCACCCGTCGTGCGCGAACGCAAGGGCGAGTATCGCAAGGAGCTCGCAGAGTGGGCGCAGAAGGGTTTCGTGCGCGCCCGCATCGACGGCGTGGTGCGGCGGCTCGACGAGGACATCGAGCTGGCGCGCTACTCGTACCACACGATCGAGCTGGTCATCGACCGCGTGACGATCGACGCCGAGACGCGCTCGCGTCTCGCCGAAGCCGTCGAACAGGCCGTGCAGCTCGGCTCGGGACTGTGCGCGCTGAGCCACGGCGACAAGGGTTACCGCCTGTTCTCGACGCAACGCAGCTGCCCGAACGGCCACGGCGCCTTGCCCGAGATGGAGCCGCGTCTGTTCTCGTTCAACAGCCCGAGCGGCGCGTGTTCGCACTGCGACGGGCTCGGCGAGACGTTCGGCTTCGCGCCCGAGCTGCTCGTCAAAGACCGCACGAAGTCGCTGCGCGAAGGCGCGCTGCACGCGTTCACGGACGAAGGCAAGCTCGTCTACGGCAAGCTGACGCTCGATCACCTCGCGGAGGTCGGGCGCGCGTTCGGCTTCGACCTCGACACGCCGTGGCAGAAGCTGTCCGCGAAGGCGAGGAAGGTCATCCTGCACGGCTCGGGCAACCAGAAGTTCGAGTTCAAGTGGAAGCGCCAGAGTGCCATGTTCACGACCACGGGCAGCGACCGCATCGTGTTCCCGGGCATCATGGGCCACCTCGCGAACGTCTACCGGCCCTCGCGCGCGCGGCATCTCGACCGCTTCCGGTCCGCGGTGCCGTGCGAGCAGTGCGGCGGCACGCGGCTGTCCGCGGCCGCACGCGCCGTGAAGTTCCAAGGCCAGGCGCTGCCCGAAGTGCTCGCGCTTTCGATCGACGATGCGCTGGCCTGGGTGCGCGGACTCGTGCTGACGGGCAACGCGGCTCGGATCGGCAAGGAGATCCTGCAGGAGATCGAGCGCCGGCTCGAGTTCCTGACCGACGTCGGTCTCGGCTACCTGACGCTCGAACGGAAGGCACCGACGTTGTCCGGCGGCGAGTCGCAGCGCATCCGGCTCGCCGCGCAGGTGGGGGCCGGGCTGCGCGGCATCCTCTACGTGCTCGACGAACCGAGCATCGGCCTGCACGCGCGCGACCAGGCGCGGCTGCTGCGCACGCTCGAGGCGCTGCGCGACCGCGGCAACACGGTCGTCGTCGTCGAACACGACGAAGAGACGATGAGCCGCAGCGACTTCCTCGTCGACGTCGGGCCCGCGGCGGGCGTGCACGGCGGCGAGATCGTCGTGGCCGGCACGCCGGCCCAGGTGCGCAGCACGGAGCATTCGCTGACGGGGCGCTACCTGCGCGGCGAACTGTCGGTGCCGATCCCGGCCCAGCGGCGTGTGGCCGACCGCGGCGCGCTGCAGATCCGCGGTGCCCTGCATCACAACCTGCAGGGTGTCGACGTCGAGATCCCGCTCGGGCGCTTCGTCGCCGTGACGGGCGTGTCGGGCTCGGGCAAGTCGACGCTCGTGCACCACGTGCTCGTGCCGGCCCTGATGCGCGAGCTCATGGGCGCCGACGCGGGCGCGTCGCACTGCGAACGCATCGAAGGCATTCAGCTGCTCGACAAGGTGGTCGAGATCGACCAGGCGCCGATCGGCCGCACGCCGCGCAGCAACCCGGCGACCTACACCGACCTCTGGACGCACGTGCGCGACCTCTACGCGCTGCTGCCCGAGTCGCGGTTGCGCCAGTACGAGAAGGGCCGCTTCTCGTTCAACGTGCCGGGCGGCCGCTGCGAGGCGTGCCAGGGTGCGGGCGTCACGACGCTCGAGATGAACTTCCTGGCGCCGGTCGAGGTCGTCTGCGAGGAATGCGGTGGCGCGCGGTTCCACGCCGAGACGCTCGCGATCCGCTGGAAGGACAAGAGCGTGCACGACGTGCTCGAGATGACCGTCGACGAAGCGGCCGCGTTCTTCGCCGACCTGCCGAAGATCGCGCGCGGCCTCAAAGCACTGCAGGACGTCGGGCTCGGCTATCTGCGGCTCGGCCAGCCGTCGACGACGCTGTCGGGCGGCGAAGCGCAGCGCGTGAAGCTCGCGACCGAGCTGCAGCGGCCCGCCACGGGCAAGACGTTCTACGTGCTCGACGAGCCGACCACGGGGCTGCACTTCCACGACGTCAGCAAGCTCATGGAGTCGCTGCAGCGGCTCGTCGACGCCGGCAACACGGTGCTCGTGATCGAACACAACCTCGACGTCGTGCGCGC
>Ga0075428_100000166_pt1 | contig 60871 bp, 52 predicted proteins | sample RhiMetdeltSRZDD2_FD_75291 | JGI IMG/M metagenome (GOLD analysis project Ga0075428, IMG submission 75291) | Populus rhizosphere microbial communities from Tennessee, USA - Rhizosphere MetaG P. deltoides SRZDD2 | ecosystem: Host-associated > Plants > Roots > Rhizosphere > Soil | place: USA... | reverse complement strand
TCCTTCCAGAAGGTCTTGACCAGGCGCTCGTTGACGACGGCCACCATGCCGGAGGAGGCGGCATCGGCGGGTTGAAAGCTGCGACCCTGCACGATCGGGATGCCCATCGTCTCGAAGTAGTCGGACATCACGTTCTGGTAGTAGTCGACGTTCTCGTACGGTCCTTCCGGCGGGGCGGTGTAGTTGTCGATCTCCGTGTCGTTCGCATTGAGCGGGCGATTGGGTGGCAACCCCGACATCGCGCTCGCGGCTTGTATGCCGGGAACGGCGCGTAGCGTCTCGAGGATGTTGCGGTATGTCTGCCCACGACTGGTCGGTTCGGATGTCGCTTGTGGCAGCGTGATCGCGAACGTCACCACGCGTGAAGGATCGAAACCGGCATCGACCTTCATGAGGTTGTACACGGTGCGCACCAGCAGTCCGGCGCCGATAACGACCATGACCGCGAGTGCGACCTCCGCGGCGACCAGCGAGCGTCGAATGTAGTGACGCGCGGACCCGGTAGCGCCCTTTGCTCCGCCTTCTTTGAGCGCCGTGACCAGACCGCCTGCGCGGGTCAGCGCGAGGGGCGCCAGCCCGAAGATGATGCCACTGGCCACAGCAATGCCCAGCGTGAACAGCAGGACCATCGGATCGACGGCGACTTCACCGGTTCTCGGCAGGCTGGTTGGATACGCGCTCACCAGCGCTCGCACCCCGATGCGCGCGAGCAGCACGCCAAGTGCGCCGCCCACGAGCGACAGCAGCAGGCTTTCGGTCATGAACTTGCGCACGAGCCTGCCGCGGCTTGCGCCCAGCGCGGTGAGCACGGCGAACTCACGCTGACGCGTCTCGGCGCGCGCAAGCAGGAGATTCGCGAGATTGGCGCAGGCGATGAGCAGCACGAGCCCGACCGCCGCCTGCAGCACCCAGATCGATCGGCTGGCGCCGCCGAGCATCTCGTCGGCCAGTGGTTTCATCTGCAGAATGTGGCCGTTGTTGCCCTTCAAGGGCGTGAAGATGTGACCGCCGACGTTCGGAGCCGGCTTGATCCCGACACGATCGCCCCACGTCTGGATCAGCGTGTCGAGTTCCGCCTGTGCCGCCGCCGGCGTGACACCATCCTTCAGGCGTCCAATCAAGTAGAGCGAGTGGTTGCCACGGTTCTGACGATTGGCGGGATTCAGTCCCAGCGGCATCCAGATCTCGGTGCGGTTGTCCATGACGTCGGCGCCGCGCGGCATGATGCCGATGATCTCGCGCCGCCGCCCGTCGACTTCGACCATCTGCCCGACGATGGGTCTTCCTCCGAACGCCGTTTGCCACAACTCGTATGACAGGATGGCGACCGGAGGCGGCACGAGCGCTCGCTGTCCGGGCCCTGGCGGAGGACCGCTCACGTCCGTCTCTCCCTTGCGAAACAAACGCCCCTCTACCGGCTGCAGACCGAGGGCATTCAGCAGATGTTCGTCGACGGCAGCGGAGCGAGCGCGCACAGGCCGATCGCCCGCGGTCAGGTTCACTTCGCCGGTCGCGAAAGCCCCGACCGCCGCAAACGATTGATTGAGCTCCCGGAACTCCATGTATTCGGGGGGCGAGACCCAGAACTGCAGAAACCCGAGCGAGGGGAACTGAGTAGTCAGGTACATCAACTGTTCCGGCTTCGGGTACCCGAGCGGCCGGAGCAGCACGCCATTCACGATGGAGAAAATCGCCGTGTTAGCGCCGATGCCAAGCGCGAGCGTCAGCAGCGCGACGGCCGTGAAGCCCGGCGTGCGCCGCAGTGACCGGACTGCCAGGCGAAGATCTTGGCGGATTGTTTCGAACATAGCTCTATCCGTGCTTTTTGACGTGAACGATCGCGCTGAAGTTCGTTCCGCGATGCATCTCAGGCTGTGGATGTGTTCTCCCTGACTGGAGGGGCTGCTTCGATCGACGCCACACGCATCTTGCGCACCGCGCCGTACGCCTGAACCGTCAACGCTGCAAGCGCGATGGTGGCAATCGTGGCCAGAACGAATGGGGCGTCGAGGCCCCCGTCCCACACGCGCGATGGTGGTGTCGCAGCGACTTGCCACTCTGGCCGTCCAGTCAACCACCATCGAGTGAGCACGACGACGTCACCGGCGCAATGCAACACAAGCGCCGGCAAAATGGAATCGGTAGCCCAGGTGAGGCCTCCGTACACTGCCGACACGGCAATGTAGTACGGCAGCATCAGCAAAACGTCCCTGGGATGATTGCCAAAGTGCAGCAAGCCGAAGAGTGTACCGTTCGCGAGAATAGCTACCGTCACACCGTAATTCCGCTCGATCATGCTTTGCATGTACCCGCGGAACGCCGCTTCCTCGGTGACGCCGGCAACAATAGATGCCATGACGAGCAGCAAGAAGCCCGTTACCAGCGGCACCTCAGGCGGCGTCGTGATTGGCGTCGACGAAGGAAGAGACACCAGGCGAGCCATGAGCGCGAGGAACGCGAGCAGGGCAGCAAACCCCACCAGGCCAGCGGTCAATGACGCGCCCCATACGGCTGGCGGTAGCCTGTTCGCTCGCAGATTCGCGCGACGGCCTGCGCGGGACGAGGATGAGCCCCAGTTGCCGCCGATGAACTGCCAATACGCGAACAGACAGATCGCCATCGGCACGATCGCCCAGGGAACGCTGGCGCCAACGCGGAGATTCCACGCGCCCAGTCCACTGATGCCGCCAAACCCCGCCCAGGGCAGATTGCCGGCGAGCAGTACGGCGACCGCAGTCGCAGCTGCTGCAAGAATCGTCGTCACGCTGGCAATGATGGTATATGACCTCGGAAGTTGGATTTGGGAATTGGCAGTTGGGAGTTGACAGATGCTTCACAGCTCTGGGCTCAGCGCTGAATCTGCAACAACTCCCGCGAGGCAAGCGGCGGTCGAACCGGAAGACTCTTCGCGTTCGAGGAACGGCGACCAAACTCACTTAGTATCGACTCGAGCACTGGGAGCATCATGCCGGCCCGCTTGGCTCGGATGATGAAGTCCCACAGCGGCTCGAACTTCTTCCATCCTGCCGCGTACGCAAAATGCCGCAGGCCGGCGAGCCAATCATCATGTGCTGACGCGCCGCGCGCGATCGATTGCCATCGATAGAACTCTTTGTAGGCCCATCGATAGCCATGTTCGAGTTGACCAGCCGAGAGTCGAGCCGGTTGAAAGACGGTGTGACGCGTATCGTAGAGATCCCAATCGTGAACGATCAGACGATTCTGTTCCGACATCCGACGATAGAGAGCCGTCCCCGGATACGGGGTCAGGATATGAAATGTCGCCGTCTCGATCCCGTGCTCGATCGCCCATTCGACTGTGCGCTCGAATACTGAACCGTCGTCGCCATCCATGCCAAAGACGAAGCTGCCATTGATCATCACGCCCAAATCGTGAAGGCGACGAATGGCCGCGGCGTAGTCGCGTTTGAGATTTTGATACTTCCGCTGTTCGGTGAGGTTTTCCGGGTTCAGCGTTTCGAAGCCGACGAACAGACTGCGGAGGCCGGCGTCGACCGCCCTCTCGAGGAGGTTGGGCGCGAGCACCGCATTGACCGTGCCGGCCGCTTGCCAGAGCCGCCCCATCCCACGCATGCCATCGAAGAGGGCGGAAGCGAAGCGACGGTCGCCGAACAGGTGATCATCGAGAAAGTACAAGTGACGGCCAGGCAGTCGTGCGATCTCCGCGAGCGCGGCATCAACGGACTGGGTGTAAAAGGATCGGCCGCCCTCGAAGAACGCCTCCTTGTAACAGAAGTCGCAGACGTGCGGACAGCCGCGTGAGACCACGATGGAGTTCGGGACGAGATACAGGCGCCGTTTGATCAGATCGCGACGAATCGGCGGGAGCTCTGCGAGCGTGCGAACCTGCGATCGATACAGTCGCTCGGGTTGACCGCGGCGCCAATCGACGAGGAACCGCGGCCAGGTATCCTCGCCGGGACCGATGAAGATCGTGTCGGCATGAGCGGCCGCTTCGTCGGGTAGCGATGTCACGTGCAGTCCGCCGAGCGCAACGTAAGCACCGCGCGCGCGATAGTGGTCGGCGAGTTTGTACGCCCGGTAGGCCGACGTAATGTAGACCTGGATCACGACGAGGTCGGGCGCGTCATTCAAGTCCAGCGTCTCGACATGCTCATCCTGGATCTCCACCTCGTCGTCACCGCCCAGGTATCCAGCCAGCGTGGCGAGGCCAAGCGGCGGAAACAGCGAGTATTTGACGGGGCGCCAGAACGGACCCGTCGCTTCGGTCAGGGCCGGGAGGATCATCTTGACCTTCACTGGGCCGCCTCCCCGATGAGGAGCACGGAGATGTCGCGCGCCCGCGGACCGTCGAGTTCGGTCAAGAACACGCGCTGCCAACGACCGAGCAGCAATCGTCCATCCACGACGTTGAGACAGGCCGACGAGCTGAGCACCAGTGCCCTGCAGTGTGATGAGCCATTCGGGCGTTCCCCCGGGTTGAGATTGACGGTCCGAATCGTCTCATCGTCATGCCGGTACGGCACGTCATCCGACGCCACCTTCCGAAGCACGCACTCGAAGTCGTCGAGCAGGAGCGGCTCACCCTCGTTGACGACGATGGCTGCGGTCGTGTGAAGGCTTTGGACGTTGAGGAAACCCGTGACAATCCGGGATTCGGCGACGAGCTCCTTGAGACTTGCCGTCAGGTCGATGAACTCCGTGTGCTGTTCGGTGACGATCCGGACCTTGGTGTGCCGGTAAATGAACGCGGGCGCGAGCGTTTCCATCGATAGCCTCCCTTCTCTGGAAGCATCGACCTTCGCGCGTTGAAAGTCCTCAGCAGCCAGTGAGCATTCGGTGAGATTCTCTTGAATAACTCCCAATTTCCGTTGGGAGTTGGAGTTGGGAGTTGGAGGGGGCAGGGGGGAGTTGATCAGGCGCGTCGCGTGAGACCGAGAGACAGTCCGATCCCAAACAGCGCTCCCTCGCCCGTTCCGATAAGCGCCGCGGTCAGAGGACCGAAGTCGGCTTCGCCCATGAGCCGGGCGATAGGAGTGAGCGCGGCTTGCGACCCCCGGGATGCCTGAGCAATGGCATGAATGGTTCCACCGACGAGGGGACGCCCGCCGAGCGTCAGCATCAGTGCCGCAAGCGCACACGCCGCTGCAGTAACGGCAACCACGGTCGCTCGTTTGCGCCCCCGGGGAGCCGCGAGCCCACCTTCCGCGCCTAACGTGCTCACGCTGTACCCCAGCCCGGCAGCCGCACCGATCGCCAGTCCTTCGAGTCCTCCACCAATCTCGACGTTCACGCCCACGAGTGTCGACAGGCTCCATCGACCCAGCCACTGGGCCACGAGACCGGCAAGGCCGCCGCCGAGCGCTGCACCGCAGGTCAGCGCCAGTACCCGGCGTGAGCGTGCGATCGATTCAGCCACTGACAATCCCGCACCCACACCCGCACCACCCGCGGCACCGCAACACCCGCCGATGACGGCGAGCACTGGAGCAAGATCGAGGGACGCGTTGCTCGACGGTGCGGCGGCGAGAATCAGACCGCCGACAGCGCCCGCTGCGACACCGGCAAGTCCGCCACCCACTGACGAGCCGAGCCATCGCGGCGCGGCGAACGCGGCTGCGCGACGCAGCCTGAGACCGACCAGTTCACGCGCGGTGGCGAATGGCGCAGGCTCTCCGAAGATCGGAACGGGCCCCGCCTCCGGTGTGTCCCAGCGCGTATCCCGCAGCAGAGCCCGGGCAAATTCGTGGCGGGGTCGAGTACCCAGCCGCTTCATCGCCTCCGACGTTCCGAGTGCGTGCAGCCGTTCGGCCGCTTCCCGTTGATCCTCTTCGTCAGTGGGACCGGCTGCGCGCGTGACCCTGTCGAGCAGCGGCTCGAACGGATCCGAGACGGCTTCCGGCACTACCGTCGTCGACTGAATGCTTGCCCGCTCATCCTGCCAATCGCCATCGTCCTCTTCTTCGATGACGTCTCCGAACACGAAACGGTAGCCATGACGAGAGACGGTGCGAACGAAGCGCGGCTCGCGCGAGTCGTCATCGAGCACGCGGCGGATGGTGCGGACGGCCTGGCTCAGGGCGCTGTCGGACACGATGACGTCGCTCCAGATGCGCTCGAAGATCTCCTTGCGATGCACCGCCTCGCTACGCCGTTCGATCAGGAACACCAGCAGGTCGAAATAACGGGGAATCAGCGGCAATTCGCGGCCGTTGCGAACAAGGATGCGTCGGCGCGGTGAGAGGACGAATTCGCTGAAACGATAACGCGGCACTTCCAATAGCTTAGGTCAAAGGTCAAAGGTCAAAAGTGAGCGCAAGAAACATCAAGTCAGCCGGCGGCATGCCCGGCTATGATCGCGGAACTGATGCCCTCGGCACTAGATCTGCTCCAAGTCGTGCGCCAGATTCGCCATCGACGCGCAGGCACGCTCGATCAACTGGCCGCGCGAGCGGGGTGGTCTTCGTTCCACCTGCATCGTGCATTCCGCGCGATGGTCCGCGAAACGCCCAAACAGTACACCCTTCGGTTGCAAATGCACCTGGCAGCGACCAGGCTCGTGTCGACGGACGACTCTATACTCGACATCGCCCTTGGCGTCGGGTTCAACAGCCACGAGGTATTCACTCGCGCGTTTCGTCGGCACTTCGGCGTCACGCCAGCCAGCTACAGGGCACGCGCGCTCGAGGGCGTATCGGCCGAAACGCGTACGCGTCACGTAGCGCTCATTCGGACTTCCGGGCCGTGCTTCGGCCTCTTTCACGTTTCCACGTCCGCCACTCGGAGAGCATCGATGCCCACGTTGTCGATCGAGCGTCGCGAGATCGCGCCGCAGCACATCCTGTTCGTCCGCCTGAAAGTCGCGCGCCACGAGCTTGCGTCCGCAATTGGAGAAGGCCTCGGCCAGGCGTTTCCATACTCACAACGAGTCGGGGTCGCGATCGCCGGCCGGCCATTCACTCGCTATCAGTCGACCGGGCCGGGACTCTATCGCATCGAGGTGGGTATGCCAGTGGCCACGGCGACGAGCGGCGAAAGCCGCGTCGAATCGGGCACACTGCCCGGCGGTCCGGTCGCTGTCGCTATACACGCCGGCTCCTACGACACGCTGACTGAAACCTACGCCGCGCTCGAGCGCTGGATCGAGGCCAAGGGTTATCGCACCGGCGGCGCGCCCTGGGAGTCGTACATCACGGATCCGGCTGATTTGCCCGATCCTGCGGACTGGCGTACGGAGGTGCTTTGGCCGCTTGAATCGTAGGCCAAAAGTCAAAGGTCAAAAGACAAAAGGCAAAAGGCAAAAGGATGTCAGGACCTCCTTGAAGAACTGGAATGAACATGAGCTCGACACCGGGTAATTGGGACCTTAGACCCAGGACCTGGTACCTGATACTTTTAGTACCTTTGACTCAACTTTTGACCTTTGACTCTTGACTTTTGACCTACGAGCTCCCGCCATCAAGGCCAAAGCGCGCGAGCTAGGATTCGACCTCTGCGGCATCGCCGCCGCCGAGCCCTACGCGGAGCTATCGTTCCTGCAGGAATGGTTGGACCGAGGCTATGCGGGCGAGATGGCGTGGATGGCCCGCACGCGCGATCGTCGAGCAGATGTTCGTAACGTCGTGCCAGGTGCGCGCAGCGTCATCGTCACCGCGACGCTCTACAACACCGATCGCCCGTACTCCGACGAACTGCCACCTGAGACCGCGCGCGTGTCCCGCTATGCGTGGGGCGACGACTATCACACGGTGATCAAGTCACGGCTCGATGCGTTGCTCGAGTGGATGCACGCCACCACTGACTCGGCCTTCGAGGCACGAGCCTACGTCGACACTGGCCCCGTGCAGGAGCGTGTCTACGCGCAATACGCCGGGCTTGGGTGGATCGGAAAGAACACCTGTTTCATTAATCGTGAGATTGGATCGTGGCTATTCCTTGGCGAGATCATTTGCACGCTGCCGCTCGAGCCTGATGCGCAGGGGCTCGAGCAGTGCGGCAGTTGCACACGCTGCCTCGAGGCGTGTCCGACCGGCGCGCTGGTCGAGCCTGGTGTATTGGATTCGAATCGCTGCCTGTCGTATCTGACGATCGAACTGCGATCGGCGATTCCAGAGACGCATCGCGCATCAATCGGCGGCCACGTCTACGGTTGCGACGTCTGCCAGGAGGTCTGTCCGTACAATCAGCCTGCTCCCACATCGCCCGACGCGCCCTGGCAGCCACGACAGGGACTCGACCTGCCACGCCTTGTCGACCTGTGGCGTCGACCGGACGACGATCTCCGGCGCTTGGTGAAGGGGAGCGCGATGACGCGCGCCAAGATCGCCGGCCTCAGGCGAAATCTCGCGGTTGCGATCGGCAACAGTGCGGACCGTCAGGCGATAGCGGCTCTGCAGGAAACCTCAGACGATTGTCCTTCCACGCAGGATCCGTTAGTGCGCGAGCATATCGAATGGGCATTGAACGGCGTCAGACGGTAGAGTGAACCGCCTCTACCCTGAAGCGGGTATCCCGTTCGGGTATCATCAGAACGACTGGACCGCTATGCGCGTAGTCTCGTCACGGTCTCTTTGTACCCGCATAGCGGTCGGGCGCGCGTAGCGCGCCAGGAGATACTGGCAACCAGCCGAGGGCCTTGCCGGATATCAAATCAAAGCCCTTGGCTGGTTGGAGGAGGACATGGCCCGACGCACAGGCATGTGGTCCATTGCGGTCGTGATCGCGATGGTCGCACCCGCGCTTGCGCACCATTCGTTTGCCGTCTACGACCATACACGAACGATTACACTCAACGGCACTGTCACCAAGTTCCAGTGGACGAACCCGCACGGGTTCATCGAGATGGACGTCCCGCAGAGCGACGGAACCGTCAAGCACTACAGCGTCGAGCTCACTAGCATCAACATGATGCAGCGTGTCGGTTGGCGCTCGAACATGATCAAGGCCGGCGATAAGGTCAAGGTCGTTGCGGCTCCGCTGTTGAGTGGCGAGCCGGTGGGCCTGGGGCTGGAAGTGGTCCTGGCCGACGGTAAGACGATGGGGCTGCCCGTGCCGGCGATTGGCAGTTTCAAGCGAACGGATACGCAGCAGTGACGGACATGCGCGCGCTCAAAGCGTTGGTTGTCTCGAGCGGGCTGATCATTGCAGCGCAAGCTATCATCGCGCAGTCACAAACGGCGCCCGACATCACCGGGTCATGGCAACGCCAGGGGTTCACCGTCGGAGTGAAGCCCACCGGGCAAGCGGCCACAGCCGCCCCACCGCCAGCGCCGCCGCCACCGCTGAAGCCGGCCTTTCTCAAGGAATGGCAGGATCGGCTGAAAGTGATCCGTGAGGCTGACGCGAAGGGACAACCGATCGCCACCAACGCTGTCGCCTGTCTGCCCGATGGAATGCCGGGCATGATGACGGCCACGTTTCCGTTGGAGATCCTGCAGAGCCGCGGGCAGATCACTATCATCGAGGAGGCGTATACGCAGGTTCGTCGCATTCTGATGGATCGACCACAGAAAGCGCTCGACGATATCGAGCCGGGCTTCTTTGGTCATTCCGTTGGCCGTTGGGAAGGCGACACGCTCGTCGTCGACACCATCGGCGTGAAGGAGAACGTGCGCTACCAGAACGTCCCGCATTCGAAGGACATGCGAATCGCGGAGCGCATGCGACTGATCGCGCCCGATACGTTGTGGAATGAAATCACCATCACCGATCCGATCGTCTTCGAAAAGCCGTGGACGTTTACATTTGCGTATCAGCGGATGAAGGACTACACGCTGCTCGAATACATCTGTGAAGATAATCGGGAGTTTTCCGACGATCAGGGACGACAGAAGATTCGCGTCGATCCGCAGCCACGTTGACAAACCGAGAACTAGGCAGGGGGGTCGGCCGTCGAGAGGTTAGAGCCAAGAGTAAAATGGTCGTATGGCTGGCACCGCCCCCCTACTCCTCCTCTCGATGCCGCAGATGACGGATCCCAATTTTGCCAGGACCGTCGTGCTGCTGACCGACTACACCGCTGAAGACGGTGCCTTCGGGCTCGTCGTCAATCGTCAGATGAACGAGCCGGCCTGCGAGATTGTTCGGACCGAGCCACCCGTCCGCGTCGACCCCGATCTCCGGCTCTGGATCGGTGGTCCGGTTGATCCTCAGAGTACGTGGGTGCTGATGGCGGAAGCCCAAGGGCCTGACGAGGAGCAACGCGAAATCGTGCCTGGTCTGCTGCTCTCTGTCTCGCGATCTCTGACCCTGCAGTTGCTCCAGGAACCACCGTCGAGCCGAACGAAAGTCGTTGTCGGGTACGCCGGCTGGAGTCCGGGACAGCTCGAGAACGAAATTGCTTCATCTTCGTGGCTGACGACCAATGTCGATCCAGGGCTCATTTTCGGAGTGCCGCCCGATCAGATGTGGGAGGAGGCGATCCGTCGCCTTGGCGCCGATCCGGCAAACCTGCAGACAAGCTCAGGAGTGCATTAGTGCGCGGGCCGACGCGCGCTTCGACCGCTTTATGAAGAACACGACGCTTCTGCTTGCGACCTTGGCGGCCGTCGCGGGCGGGACAATGGGCTGCAGCAGAGAGACGCCACAACCAGCCGTGCAGACGACTCAGACAACAACCGATCCTGAAACCCAAAAGCTGCGGACGATGGCGGCGCGCTTTGCGCCGGTCGATCTGACGGCTGATGTCAGCAAACTGCCGGACAACGAGCGTCAGGCGCTTGGCAAGCTGGTCGCGGCAGCCAAGATATTCGATGGGCTGTTTCTGCGTCAGGTCTGGGAGGGCAACGAGACGATGCTGCTCGACCTGGCGCAAGACAACTCGCCGCTCGGTCTCGCCCGGCGGCATTACTTCGTGATCAACAAGGGTCCATGGTCGCGGCTCGATGAGAATCAGCCGTTCATCCCGGGCGCTCCGAAGAAGCCGGAACAGGCAAACTATTATCCCCCCGGCGCCACGAAGGCTGAAGTCGAGGCATGGTTCAAGACGCTCAGTGCCGCCGAGCGCGCACGCGCGACAGGCTTCTTCACGACGATTCGTCGCGGGCCTGACGGTAAGTTCATTGCAGTGCCGTACAGCCTTGAATATCAGGCGGAGGTCGCGCACGCGGCCGCACTTCTTCGCGAGGCGGCGGCGCTCACTACGCAGCCCACACTGAAGACCTTCCTCGAGAAACGCGCAGCCGCGCTTCTCAGCAACGACTACTACGACAGCGACGTCGCGTGGATGGAACTCGACGCCAGCATCGAGCCGACCATTGGTCCGTACGAGGTCTACGAGGACGAGTGGTTCAACTACAAGGCAGCGTTCGAATCGTTCATCACGCTTCGCGACGATGCGGAGACACAGAAGCTGATGCGGTTTGGATCGGAGCTGCAGGAGATTGAAAACAACCTGCCTATCGATCCGAAGTACCGCAATCCCAAGTTGGGCGCGCTCGCACCCATTCGCGTGGTCAACACGGTCTTCTCGTCGGGCGATGGCAATCGCGGCGTTCAGACAGCGGCGTTCAATCTGCCCAACGACGAGCGCGTGGTTGCCGAAAAAGGCTCCAAGCGCGTCATGCTCAAGAACAACCAGGAAGCGAAGTTCCGCACGGTGCTTCAGCCAATCGCCCAGGTCGCGCTCGCCTCAGATGACAGGCAGCATGTGTCCTTCGATGCGTTTTTCACGCACATCCTCATGCACGAGCTGATGCACGGCCTCGGGCCACACAACATCACCGTCGGCGGGCGAGCGACGACGGTCCGGCAGGAATTCAAAGAGACCTACAGCACGATCGAAGAGGCCAAGGCCGACATCTCGGGACTGTTTGCGCTTCAGTACCTGGTCGATCATCAGAAACTGGACATGTCGCTCGATCAGACGATGTACGTGACTTACCTGGCATCGATGTTTCGATCGATCCGCTTCGGAATTACCGAGGCGCACGGTCGCGGCGTCGCGATCCAGCTCAACTACTTCCTCGACAACGGCGGAGTAACCGTCGCGCAGAACGGCACATTCGCCGTCAACCCCGAGCGGATCAAGCAGAACGTCGTCGATCTGACACGCGCCATCATGACGATGCAGGCAGTGGGTGATTACAACGCCGCCAGGCAGATGCTCGAAAAACTGGCTGTTGTCCGGCCTCAGACACAGGTTGTCCTCGACAAGCTCAAAGGCGTTCCCGTCGACATCGAACCGCGATTTGTGACGGCGGAGCAGCTGCTCATGCCTTCCAACGTGTCAACCCCCAGCTCCCGATAACATAGAAGGCCACGAAGAGTACGAGGCCCGCGAAGGGCAAGCGCCGACGCAATCAGTTGTACAATGTACAATCATGAACAGGCGCTACACTGTCGCTCGAGTCAGGCAACGTCTGTCCGATGCGCTCGATGAAGCGGAAAAGGGAATTCCAGTCATCATCGAGCGGCGCGGCACGAGGTTTCAGCTTTCCCTTGCCCCGCCGCGTAAAGCGCGATCAGTCACCCGTAAACCCACGATCGAAGTGCTCGACCCGGCCGTAGCTGCAGGGAACTGGAGTTGGGCCTGGACGAAGGAGGGCCTCCGGTTCAGGTCCCGGCGAGGCCGTTGATTCTCCTCGACACCCACGCGCTGATCTGGCTCGACCAGGCGCACCCGCGCGCCAACTCTTTGGCGCGTGGCGGGCGGCCGACGTATATCTCGCCAGCAACGCTCCTCGAGTTGCAGTTCTTGGAGGAGTCCGGTCGGCTTCGGTTGCCGAAGGGAAATCCGCAGGTGCTGGCCGTCGACGATCGCTGGGTGCTCGACGATCCGCCTGCGGCCTCATGGTTTGCAATTGCGCTCGAGCTGTCGTGGACGCGCGACCCCTTCGACCGCCTGATCGCCGCCCACGCCCGGCTGCGCGGCTGGCGGCTGGCCACCGCCGACGAGGTGCTCCTGAAGGGTTTGGGCGCGAGGCACACGGTCGAATTATGAGCGGGCGCCATCCAGGGCCCACGCCGGATGTATGCCTCCAAACCCAAACCCCGAATTCCAAATCCCGAATTCCCGAGTCCCGGTATAATCGCCTCGCTCAAGGAGGCTCCCGTGCGCAAGATGCTGACGAACGGCAGGTTTGTCCTCGTCCTGGTCGTGCTCACCGCGGCTGGTTTGCTCGTGGCGCGGGAGCTCGCAGGTCAAAACCGCAACGGCACACAGGCACCGTTTTTCGAGGTCGATCCACTCTGGCCCAAGCCGCTGCCCAATCACTGGGTCCTCGGATCGACGATCGGCGTTTCGGTCGACGAGCGCGATCACGTCTGGATCATTCACCGCGGCTCCGCGACGCTCGGCAACAACGAAAAAGGACTGGAGCTGAAACCGCCGACAGGCGAGTGCTGCGCAGCGGCGCCGCCAGTCCTCGAGTTCGATGCAGAAGGGAATCTCGTCGGCCACTGGGGTGGTCCCGGTGAAGGCTACGAGTGGCCCGCGTCCAATCACGGCATCACCATCGACCACAAGGGCAACGTCTGGATCGGCGGTAACGGCGATCAGGATTCGCAGGTGCTGAAGTTCACGAGAGACGGCAAGTTCCTTCTTCAAGTCGGCAAGTCGGGTGCACGTAAGGGACCGAACAACGAGAAAGGACAAGCGACATTCGTCGGCGGCAGCAATGATCAGGTTTCGTTCGGCCGCGTCGCGAAGATCTTCATCGACCCGGCTGCCAACGAGGCGTACCTGGCTGATGGTTACTTGAACAAGCGAGTCGCCATCATCGACGCCGACAGCGGGAAGCTGAAGCGGTACTGGGGTGCCTACGGCAACAAGCCGGATGACACGCCTCTTGGCCCGTACAAGCCGGAAGCGCCACCGGCGCAACAGTTCCGCAACCCGGTGCACTGCGCAGACCTCTCGAAGGACGGACTGGTATACGTGTGTGACCGGCAGAACAATCGCCTGCAGGTGTTCACGAAAGAAGGGAAGTTCGTGAAGGAAGCGTTCTACGCGAAGAACAGCCTGAGCGAAGGGGCAGTGTGGGACGTCGCCTTCTCGAAGGACGCCGCGCAGACCTACGTGTTCCTCGCCGACGGACGCAACATGAAGATTCGCGTCTTGCGGCGCGACACGCTCGAGGAGCTCACCAGCTTCGGCGACGGTGGCCGTCAGCCCGGCCAGTTCTACGCCGTGCACAGCATCGCGACCGATTCGAAAGGCAATCTGTATACGACCGAGACCTACGAGGGGAAACGCGTTCAGAAGTTCTCCTACAAGGGACTCAAGTCTGTCGCGAAGCGAGAACAGGGGACGGTGTGGCCTCGATGAACAAGCGAACGAAGACGACGCTCGAGATCCTGGTTGTTGTTGGGCTGATGGTGGCGGCTCCACCGGAGCCGCCTCCTCTCGATTTCGCCCCGGTACTTTCGGCGCAGACATCCACGCCCGTTGGCGAGTGGCGTACTTACGGCGCCACTCTTGCCAGCCATCGCTATTCACCACTCGATCAGATCACGGCGGCCAACTTCGGCACGCTCGACGTCGCATGGCGATTCAAGACGGACAATCTCGGACCGCGACCGGAATTCAACTTCCAGTCAACGCCGCTGATGGTCGGAGGCGTGCTGTATACGACGGCTGGCTCTCGACGAGCTGTCGTGGCGCTCGATGCCGCAACGGGTGAGATGAAGTGGATGCACAGCCTCGACGAGGGCAAGCGTGGGCAGGAAGCCCCGCGCCAGTTGTCGGGGCGCGGGCTGGCGTACTGGTCCGACGGCCGCTCGGCTCGAATCATCTACGTGACACCCGGCTATCAGATGATCGCCCTCGACGCGCAGACCGGTCAGCGCGTCACCTCGTTCGGCAAGGGCGGCATCGTCGACCTGAAGCTCGAAGACGATCAGGAGATGGATCCGATCACGGGTGACATCGGGCTCCATGCCGCACCGATCGTCGTGAAAGATACCGTCATCATCGGCGCCGCGCACACCGAGGGGAGCCGCCCCGTCAGCCGCCGCAACGACAAGGGCTACGTGCGCGGCTACGACGTCCGGACGGGAAAGCGGCTCTGGATCTTCCACACGATCCCTCGCCCTGGCGAGATGGGATACGACACGTGGGAGCAGGGCTCAGAGGAATACACGGGGAACAATGGCGTCTGGGGCCAGATGAGCGCCGACGAGGAGCTCGGCCTCGTGTTCCTGCCGACCGAGATGCCGACCGGCGATTACTTCGGCGGGCATCGTCCCGGCAAGAACCTGTTCAGCGACAGCCTCGTTGCGCTCGATCTGAAAACGGGCAAGCGCAAGTGGCATTACCAGTTCATCGAGCATGACATCTGGGACTGGGATCTTCCGTGCGCGCCGATTATTGCCGATGTCACCATCGACGGCCGGATGCGCAAGATCATCGCGCAGCCGAGCAAGCAAGGTTGGCTTTATGTCTTCGATCGCCTGACGGGTGAGCCGATCTGGCCGTTCGACGAGCGCAAAGTCGAAGCGTCGGACGTACCGACCGAGAAGGCGAATCCGACGCAGAAGTTCGTCGTCAAGCCGCCGGCATACGAAAGACAAGGCGTCGCGATCGACGACCTGATCGATTTCACACCGGAGCTTCGGGCGGAGGCGGTGAAGCTCGTCTCGCGATTCAAGATCGGTCCGATCTTCACGCCGCCGGTCGTCAGCAAGTTCGACGGGCCGCTTGGAACCCTCATGCTGCCTGCTGCGACGGGCGGAGCGAATTGGCAGGGGGGATCTTTCGATCCGGAGACCGGCGTCTTCTACATCTTCACCAACACCGAGGTCACGCCGCTCGGGCTCGTGCCGGGCAAGGATCGTCCGGGTGAGCCGTCGGATATGTTGTACGTTCGAGGACAGGCGAAGGATCCAGCCAACCCGAAGGCGGCCGACATCCCGACGACGGTGCAAGGGCTGCCGCTGATCAAGCCACCATACGGGCGCATCACGGCAATCGATCTGAAGCAGGGGGCGCTGCTCTGGCAGATCGCGCACGGCGAAACGCCCGACAACGTGCGCAATCATCCGCTGCTGAAAGGACTGACGATTCCGAGAACCGGGCGTCAGGGACGTATCGGTACTCTCGTCACCAAGACACTGCTCATCGCCGGCGAAGGCGGCTTCTTCACGCTTCCGGATGGACGACGCGGCGCGATGTTGCGTGCATACAACAAGAGCACGGGGCAGGAGGTCGGTTCGGTTTACATGCCGGCGCCGCAGACCGGGTCGCCGATGACCTATTCCCTCAATGGCGAACAATACATCGTCGTGTCGATCAGCGGACCCGGATTCCCGGGTGAGCTGATTGCGTTCAAGCTGCCAAAAGCTTAGCCACGAAGATCACAAAGACTTGAGTTAGAACGTCAAAAGGCAGCCGTTGTCCAACATGGTCAGATTCGTAGTCTTCGTGACCTTCGTGTCCTTCGTGTGTGTCGTGGCGCCGAAGGCGCAAGAAAAGACATTTCCAGCGCCCGCCGTCGGCGTCTCATCCGCGGGACTGCGTCAGACGTTCGCCAACTACTGGCAGTGGCGACTCGCTGATCGACCCGAGCTCGCGACGAGCGTTGGCAGATCCGAGCACAACGACCGGTGGACAGATTGGTCGAAGAGCGCGCGAGAGCGTCGGCGCGCCGCACGCCAGGAATTCCTGCAGCAAGTGATCTACGTCAGCCCCGGCAACCTCACGCTGGCCGAACACCTCAGCGCGGATCTCCTCGAGTACGAGTTGCGGACGGCGCTCGAGACGGAGACGTACGCAGATTTCGTCGAACGCGTGTCCCAGGTCGACGGTCTCCATAACGATGTGTTTCAAGTCATCGAGGGAATGCCCGCCCGGACGGTGCGCGACTTCGAGAACATCATCGCCAGGTTGCGAGCGCTTCCGGCCTACATCGATCAGTCGATCGATCTCGTGCGCGAGCAACTGGCTGCCGGCCTGGCGCAGCCGGTCATCGTCGTCAACCTGACGCTCGACCAGGTCGTGGCGCAGAGCAGCCTGCCGGTGGATGAATCACCACTCCTCGCGGCGTTCAGGGCGTTTCCAACCGAGATCGCGGCAGACGATCAGAGTCGCCTCCGTCGCCAGGCAAGGGCCGCCTACGAGCAGTCATTTGTACCGAGTTGGAAGCGGCTCGAGCAGTTCCTTCGCGAGGACTACCTGAAGCGTGCACGGCCATTGGTGGGTGTCGAAACGCTTCCCGACGGCGCGCGTGCGTACGCCGCGCTCATTCGGTCTTCCACGACGACGAGGATGCCCGCGAGCGAGATTCATCAACTTGGCCTGAAGGAAGTAGCGCGCATCGAAGGAGAAATGGCGCGGGTCGCGCAGGAGGCCGGCTTCTCGGGTAGCGCGACGGAGTATGAACGCCGGCTTGCAAACGATCCCGCGATGCACTTCTCGACCAAAGCGGAGATGCTGCAGTACGCGCGCGATGTTCTGGCTCGCGTCCAACCGCAGGTCCCGCGTCTCTTTCGACGCATGCCGCGCATGACCGTGGACGTGCGGCCTATTCCCTCAGATCGCGAGGCGTCACGATCATCGAGCTACACGGCGGGCACGGCCGATGGGACTCGGCCTGCCTGGTTCAACATGAACACGTACCGCCCGACGGATCAAATGAAGTACAGGACCGAGGCCCTCGTCCTGCACGAAACGGTTCCCGGGCATCACTTGCAAGTCGGGCTCGCGCGCGAGCTCCAGGGCGTGCCCGAGTTCCGAACGGTATTCCGGGCGCCGGTGTTTTCCGAAGGCTGGGGCTTGTATGCCGAATCGCTTGGGACTGAGCTCGGTGTTTACCGCGATGCCAGCACGAAATTCGGTCAACTGGCGAGCGAGCAGTTTCGCGCCGTGCGTCTCGTCGTCGATACCGGAATTCACTCGAGGGGGTGGTCACGCGATCGAGCCCGCGAGTACTTCGCGCAGCATGTTCCATCGCAGTCGCTCGCCGAAGTCGATCGCTACATCGCTCGGCCGGGTCAGGCGCTTGCCTACAAACTCGGCGAGCTGGAAATCGTCAGGCTGCGACGGAAGGCCGAGCAGGCGCTCGGCTCACGATTCGACGTCCGAGACTTCCACGACGCCGTGCTGCGCAATGGCTCCATGCCGCTCGACCTGCTCGAGCCGCAAGTCGACGCGTATATTGCCGCGGCGAAGGGCGCCAATTAGCTCGGATCCTGTTCCCTGCGTTCGGCGCGCCGCAGAGCACCCCGAGCATGTCGAGGGGCGGCCCGCCGGATTATTTCGCAATCGCACAAGAGTATGAGAAATAGTGGAATATGTTGTATTCTCCCATGCGGTACGGACTGGCCGAGGCAGGGTTGCGGCTGACACAGACCTGGGAGTTCCTGACGAAGAATTCAGAGACTCTTCAGGACCCTTTTTGTCGTATGTCGGCTAGGATTTCCTTCTAAGATCGGTTCTGTCAGGGGAGGAACCACGATATGAAGCGTTACCTGGTTGTTCTGGCTGTTGCAGCAGGGTCGTTGATTGCTGCGCAGGCGTACGCCCATCACTCCTTCGCGGCCACGTATCTTGAAGACCAGACCGTGCAGATTGAGGGCGAACTGGTGCAGTTCCTGTTCAGGAATCCGCACTCCTTCGTGCATGTCATGGTGAAGGAGAAGGATGGATCGATGGTGCGGTACGCCGTCGAGTGGGGCGGCGCTGGCCAGCTTGGCGGTCAGGGCGTTACCAGAGAGACGCTCAAGGCCGGCGACCACGTGATCATCTCGGGAAGCCCCGGTCGCAACCCCAAGGATCACCGCATTCGGATGGTGACGTTGCACCGCCCGAAGGACGGATTCGGCTGGGGCAAGAAGCCCGGCGAAGTCGTCGACTAACGTAAATTCAAAATCTCCAACTCCCAACTCCCAATCGTGATCTGGGAGTTGGTGTTTGGCAGTTGGAAGTTGACAGGATGACGAGCGGTTGAGCGTGTGAGCGTTCAACCGCTCGTGTCATTTGAGGCGGCCGACGGCGCCTTTGACCTGCTGTCCGTTCTCCGTTTCCGTCCACGCCAGGATTAATTCGTCGCCGGACCGGGTCATGCGCGGATAGCCGCTGACGCGCCCTGCGCCCGGCACGTCGAGCGCCGCCGAGCGCTGCCCTGACGCCGTGAGGCGGCGCACCTTGAACTGACTCTTTCCGTTTGCGAACTCGACCCAACTGGCGATGACCGAGCCATCGTCGAGCATCTCGATATCCACCCGTCCCAGCGACGCCTCATCGTCGAGCCGAATCGCGGTGCCCCACGTCTTGCCAGCATCCTGCGAGAAGGCGACGAAGGCGCGGCCGTTATCGTTGGGCGCGGAGAACCACACCGCCGCCACCTGACGGCCGCGCGCGCTCAACGAAGGACCGTTGATCGGACAGGCGTCGATCTTCCAGTTGTCGTCATGAAGCGAAAGTTCTGGCGTCCACTTTCCACCCTCGAGGCGCGATACCTTGATGTCGCGGATTTCCTCGGCGCTGCGATCCCGGAATGCCGTCAGGACGCCATCGGCCGTCATCACGGCCGCGGTCTGACAGCATTCGCAGACTCGTGCGTTGACGACGCTCTCGGCGCTCTGCTTCCAGTTCGGATCGAAGCTGGCGAAGTAGAGCGCCATCGATCCCCCAAGAGGGTCGGTGGTGTTGAGTTCCTGGTCACGGCCATCGAGCCACACCATCCCGAGTCCGCCGTCCGCAAGCTCGAGAAGCGAGACGAATCCGTGCTGCGTCTTCGTGCGATCGTGGTGCGGGGAGAAGGCCTTTGCCCACGTCTTGCCTTCATCGCGGGAGTAGGAAAGGTAGGTGTCGTAGGCTTCGATCGCCTCGTCGGTCGTTGGATACCAGTTGGCGACCAGCGTGCCGTTCTTCAGGCGAAGAACGGAAGGCACATCGGCAGCGGTGATGAACCAGTCCTTGCCAGTCGACACGGTCTGCGGCTGCGACCATGCTCCTGCCGTTCGTTCGGAGAATCGAAGCGTGGTGGCCTCGTCTTGATCGAGCCAGCTCAGAATGGCGCCCTTGGACGAGGAGGTGAGCTGCGGATGAGCACTGCCGGCCGTGGCCGGTAGCTCGAGAGCCGCGAACGTCACTCCCAGGTCGAGTGGCTGGTTGGCCGACTGCGCGGGCGAAGCCCCGCTCTCGGGCGACGTCCGATTGCATGCAGCGATCACAAGAAAAAGTGGCAGGCACCAGGCAAGTATCCGGCTGCGATTCATGAGCGCTCCTGGTAGGAGCATACATCGTGAGGACGGGTCTATACTGCCAGTCGGGGTTCGGGGATTCCGGCTGAGGAGCATGAATGTTTCCACGAGTTGTCATTGGCCTGATTGCGCTGATCGGGTGTGGTGTTGTCTTGCGCGCGCAGGACACACCGCGAATCTGGCAGGGTGTCTACACGACAGCTCAGGCTGACCGGGGAAAGGCCGTGTTCAACACGACCTGTTTGCGATGTCACGGGGAGGACCTTGCCGGCAATACGGCGCCCGCGCTCAAAGGCGATCGCTTCCAGAGCAGTTGGGGCGGCGACGTCATCGACAGCCTGTTCACCAAGGTGCGCGATACGATGCCGCCCAACTTCGGCACGATCCTGGACGATCAGGTGAAGCTGGACATCGTGACGTACATCCTCCAGACCAACGGTTTTCCCTCGGGTACGACCGAGCTCGTGGTCGGCAGCGCAGATCTGGCGACGACTCAGATTCTGAAAAAAGGTGAGCAGGCGACCGTTCAGAACTTCTCCCTCGTTCAGACCGTGGGATGCCTCGCGACTGGACCGAACAACACGTGGCTGCTGACGCGAACGGCTGAACCGATCGCGACACGCGATGATGTGCCTTCCGATCGCGGCCTGACCACGGCCGCGTCCAAGCCGCTCGGCACCAGGACATTTCGCCTGGTCAGTGTTGCGCCGTTCAAGCCGGAGTCGCACACCGGTCAAAAGGTGGAAGCGCGCGGCCTCATCTACAACGAACCGGGCGACGAGCGCATCAACCTCACGTCGCTGCGGGCGCTCGGTGGAAACTGCAGCGAGTAGTTAACTCTGGACTCGGGGCTCGGGACTCGGGGCGCTTTCCCCTCGCGTCCGCTTAATTGATCGAACAGGACCCCGGGCCGCGGGGATCGCCGCACGTCCCGCACGCGCCCATGGGTGACGATGCCGCACTGCTGGCGTTGCCATTCGTGTGAGCCGCAAACACCGACAGACGCCGCTGAAGTTCCTTCCCGTGGCACGATGGGCACTCGGGCGTGTCGTTGCCACGCACCAGCGCTTCGAACTCGTGATCACACTCTTTGCACGCATATTCGAACAAGGGCATGACTTCATTCTAACGCTGTCGGTGCGATCTCGGCCAATTCTTCTATCATCAGTGTCTTCCTGAGGGTACCGATGAAGACTCTGTCTCTATTCCTCCTGTGCGCATTCGCCGGCACGGCCTTCGCGCAGGTGGCGAACCCGCTCCGTCCAGACCAATCGGCATTTCGAGAGATCTTCCGGGAGCTGGTCGAAACTGATACGACGCTGTCGTCCGGTAGTTGCACACTCGCGGCCGAACGCATGGCGGCACGGCTCCGTGCGGCCGGGTTTACCAACAACCAGCTGACCCTCTTCGCCACGCCAGAGCATCCGAGGGAAGGCGGCCTGGTGGCGGTCTATCCCGGTACGTCGAAGACCGCTAAACCTCTCCTCCTCATTGCACACATCGACGTCGTCGAGGCTCGACGCGAAGATTGGGACCGGGACCCATTTACGCTTTTCGAGGAGAACGGCTACTTCTTCGCGCGCGGGACCGCCGACACGAAGGCATTGGCCGCCGTCTGGGTCGACACGCTTATTCGCTTCAAGCAGCAGGGGCACACGCCGGCTCGTACCGTCAAGATGGCGTTGACCTGTGGCGAGGAGACCAACGGCGCTTTCAACGGCATCGAATGGCTCGCTGCGAACCGGCGCGAGCTGATCGACGCCGAGTTCGCCCTTAACGAAGGCGGCGGCGACAGCGACGGGAAGGGCAAGGTGATCGGGCAGTCGGTCCAGGTTGGCGAGAAGACATTCGTCAACTTCCGGGTCGAAACGCGGAATCCTGGTGGACACAGTTCAGCGCCGGTGCGGGACAATGCGATCTACCAGTTGTCGCGGGCGCTGGTGAAGATCGACGAGCATGAATTCCCGTTGGAGATGACCGAGACCACGCAGCAATACTTCGCCGAGGCAGGCGCCGCGCGCAACGACGAGATCGGCAGGGCCATGGTCGCGCTGGCGGCCAATCCACGCGACAAGGCGTCCGAAGCGATCGTCAACACCGACCGTTTCCTGCATTCCAACCTGCGCACGACGTGTGTCGCGACGCTGCTCGACGCCGGGCATGCAGCCAATGCCCTGCCACAGCGCGCGAACGCCAACGTCAATTGCCGAATTTTCCCTGGCCATCCGATCGAAGAGATCCGTCGTGAACTGTCACAGGTGATCGGAGATCCGGGTGTGACCGTAACTGCGCTCCCGCCCGTGCGACCCTCACCCCCCGCTCCGCCGCTCCATGAGCACATCATCGGTCCGATGCAGAAGCTCGCTGCTAAGTACTGGCCCGGCATCCCTGTTATCCCGGCCATGGCCAACGGCTACACGGACGCGACCTTCCTTGGTGCAGTCGGGATACCGACCTACGGAGCGCCTGGCATCTGGACCGATCCCGATGGCAACGGCACGCACGGTCTCAACGAACGTATCGAAGTGCGCGCGGTCTACCTTGGCCGCGACTACCTGTACGACTTGGTCAGGACGTATGCGGACTGACCTGCTCCCAGGTGCGTGCCAGCCGGCACCGACAAGCGTCAGAACAATCGCACCGACAAAGATGGCTCCTCGCACCGACACGCGATAGTGAGATCGCACCGACAAACGTCAGTGAAGTCGCACCGATTGAGCGAAGCGGGTTCGCACCGACATTCGTAAGTCCCCAGTTATACTGAGGAGATGTCGCCTCACCGCAAGACCACACAGATTGCTAACCAGCTACGACGCAATGTCGCGATCATCGCGCACGTCGACCATGGCAAGACGACGCTCGTGGATGCGCTGTTGCGGCAGAGCGGGGCGTTCCGTGCCAATCAGCAGGTAGCCGATCGGGTGATGGACAACATCGACCTCGAGCGCGAGCGCGGCATCACGATCCTGGCGAAGAACACCGCCGTCCACTACAAGGACCTCCTGATCAACATCGTCGATACACCGGGTCACGCCGATTTCGGCGGGGAAGTCGAGCGGACGCTGTCGATGGTCGATGGCGTGATGCTGCTGGTGGATGCGTCGGAAGGGCCGCTGCCTCAGACCCGATTCGTGCTTCGCAAGGCGCTGGAGCGCGGTCTGCCGCCCATCGTGGTCCTCAACAAGATCGATCGCTCGGACGCGCGTCCCAAGGAAGTCCTCAACGAGGTCTACGACCTGTTCATCGACCTCGATGCGACCGAGGACCAGATTGAGTTCCCGGTCCTGTATACAAATGCGAAGGCGGGCGTGGCCACGGTCGATATCGCCGCGCCGGGGGAGAGCCTCCAGCCGCTCTTCGAGGCCATCGTCGACCACGTCCCTCCCCCGCGCGGCAATCCCGAGGCGCCGCTCCAGATGCTCGTGGCGAACCTGGACTCGAGCGATTACCTCGGACGAATTGCGATCGGCCGAATCTTCAACGGCGTGGTCCGGCTGAACGATCCTGTCGCGGTCCTCAAGCTGGATGGATCAGAGCAGCAGACCCGCGTGACCAAGTTGTTTGCATTCGATGGTCTGAAGCGAGTGGAGATTCAGCAGGCCGCGGCCGGCGACATCGTTTGCCTGGCCGGCATCGAGGACATCACGATCGGCGAGACGATTGCCGACCTCGAAAGTCGGATTCGCATCTCTCCCATTGCCATCGACGAACCGACCGTGTCGATGATCTTCGGCGTCAGCACGTCGCCGATGGCCGGGCGAGACGGTCAGTACGTGACGTCCCGCAATTTGCGTGATCGGCTCGCACGCGAATTACTCGGGAACGTGTCCGTGCGCGTCGAGGACACCGACTCTCCGGAGCAGATGAAAGTGATCGGGCGAGGAGAGCTGCAGCTCTCGATCCTGATCGAGATGATGCGACGTGAAGGGTATGAACTGCAGGTCTCACGCCCGGATATCGTCACCCGCGAGATCGATGGGGTGCGCCGGGAGCCGGTCGAAGACCTCGTCATCGATGTGCCGGAGGACTTCCAGGGTGTGGTGATTGCGCAAGTCGGCACCAGGCGGGGGATCCTGACCAAGATGGTCAATCACGGAAGCGGCCGTGTCAGGCTCGAGTTCCGCATCCCGACCCGGGGTCTCATCGGCTTCCGGTCGCAGTTCCTCACCGATACCAAGGGCACCGGGATCATGAATTATCTCTTTGCCGGCTGGGAGCCGTGGCACGGTGCGATTCCCGCTCGTTCGACCGGCGCGCTCGTGGCGGATCGGCAGGGAGTGGCGACGGCGTATGCGATCTACAACCTTCAGGAACGCGGCGAGATATTCGTCGAGCCCGGGACGACGGTCTACGAAGGGATGATCATCGGAGAGAACTCCCGGCCCAACGACATGGACGTCAACGTCACTAAGGAGAAGAAGCAGACGAACATGCGCGCCTCGACGGCCGACGAGGCGATCCGCCTGATTCCCCCCCGCCAACTGAGTCTCGAACAGGCGATTGAGTTCATCAACGATGACGAACTGGTCGAAGTGACGCCGCGGACAACACGGATTCGAAAACGTATCCTCGCGTCGAATATGCGTCCCAAGCGGGCCGACGACTGACCGACCGACGCGACACATTGCCGCTCACACTGACGAATTTGGGATTGCCGATGTCAATCCTTCGACACGACATTTTTTCGGATCTCAGCAGTTCCGCGAGTTGCCATGCAATTTCAGTAAGGACGTCCAGCCAATAGTGCGGGCACATTCCTTGCCCCTGTCACCACCGCAACACGAACTTGCTGGCGTGTTGCAGTCGGGATTCCGATAGCCCGATTGCCCAGGTTTCCAGCTGGCCATCACCGCACACCAAAGGAACGAGGAACCACACGATGCTGCTCGGAGCGATGTCGCTCTTCTCTCATGACCTGGCAATTGATCTGGGCACGGCCAACACCTGCGTCTTCGCACGCGGTTCGGGCATTGTCCTGAACGAACCGTCGATTGTCGCCGTGAACACGGTTAACGACCAGATTGAAGCCGTCGGAGTTGATGCCAAGGAAATGCTTGGCCGCACGCCCGGCAACATTACGGCCATCCGCCCAATGAAGGATGGCGTCATCGCCGACTTCGAGGCCGCCGAGAAGATGCTTGGCCACTTCATCAAGAAAGCGCATCGCCGCAAGAGCTTCGTTCGGCCGCGCGTCGTCATCGGTGTGCCCTCGGAGATCACGCAAGTGGAGCGTCGCGCCGTCAAGGACAGCGCGTATCGCGCCAAGGCCAGCGAAGTCCACCTGATCGAGGAAGCGATGGCAGCGGCCATCGGCGCCGGGCTGCCGATCACCGAAGCGTCGGGCAACATGATCGTGGACATCGGCGGCGGCACGACCGACATCGCCGTGATCTCGCTCGCCGGAATCGTCTATAGCAAGTCGGTTCGCGTGGCCGGCAACGCCATGGACGAGGCGATCTTCAATTACGTCAAAAAGGAGCACGATCTCCTCATTGGCGAGCGCACCGCGGAGCGGATCAAGATCGAACTCGGGTCGGCTTTTCCGCTGTCGCAGCGCAAGGAGATGGAAGTCAAGGGGCGGCACGTGCTCGAAGGCAAGCCGTGCACGATCACGATCAACGATCACCAGGTGCGAGAGGCGCTTGCCGAGCCCGTCCGGCTGATGATGCAGGCGGTTCGTGACGCGCTCGAACGCATTCCGCCCGAGCTGTCCGCTGATGTGTGCGACCGGGGAATCGTGCTGAGCGGCGGCGGCGCGCTGCTGCAGAATCTCGATGAGCGCCTGCGCCAGGAAACGGGACTGCCCGTTCAGGTCGCCGAGGATCCGCTGTCGGCTGTCGTGCTCGGCGCCGGCAAGATGCTCTCGGACTTCAATCTGCTTCGCAAGATCTCGATCGATTGAGATTATCCGCACCGTAGGGCGGGTCTTGCTTTTTAGACCCGCCGGGTCCAAAGACCAGGACCCGGCCTACGTCGTCGATCAAATCCATTCCGGCGGGGGCTGGATCGTGTCCAGGGGTGTTGCTCCTGGATCGGGCCGACCACTCCCGGTCAGCCGGCTGATGGCGCGGACGGTCATGTCGTGATCGCAGACGATCTGACATGAGAGCCGGACGCCGCTCAGTCCTTTCTCTTCCATTCTGGTCTTCTCGGCCCGCGTCATCCGCGTCGGTTCACCATCCACGAACTCGATCCGGCAAGTCGTGCACCGCGCGTTTCCTCCACATGCATGCAGGATATCGACCCCGGCGTCTTGCTCGATCGCAAGGACGAGGCGCTTACCCTCCTCCACATCAACAGTTGCAAAACCTTCGACGGTCAGCTTCGGCATGTCGCTATGTTACTCTGCTGGCTCGGAGGAAGGTACCGAGTTCACCATGGCCGATGCGCCCGACATCCCAAGACCATCGCAATTGTGGAAGCGCCTGTCGTCCGAGCGCAAGCTGCTCGCGGCTGATGCCTTCTGGCAGGACGAGAACGCCGCGGCGGAGCAGGCCGAAGCCGTCGTCATGATTGCGCAACGCATCAAGTTCCGCGTTCGCAGCGTCCAGACGCTGCCGCGCGAGAAGAAGTCACGGCATCTCGTGAATCTCAGTGCGGTGTCGGAAATGGTCGCCGCCAGGCTGCTGGTCGCGTATCACCTGCATCATCAGCGCCCGATGATGGTGGCGTTTCTGGATGCGCTCGGCATCGCCCACGACAATGGCCTGATCGCCGACGAGGAGCTCACGGCTCCTTCCGCCGATCGCCTGCGCGATGCGGCACGCGCGATTGGCTCGTCGCATCCCGCTGAGGACGTCGCACTCTACCTGTCGACGCTGATGTGGCAGGATCCGGAAACCTGGGCAGGTCTCACTGAGCTGCCCGAACTGGCGCAGCACGCGTGAAGGGCTGACCATGAGCGCGTGGCTCTCGGGAGCGCTGGGCTGGACCAGCAGCGCGGAAGGTTGGATTGCGCTCGGGACGTTGACCGTTCTCGAGATCGTTCTCGGCATCGACAACATCGTTTTCATCTCGATCCTCGCGGGAAAGCTCCCGAAAGACGATCGCGTCCGCGCCCGGAAGGTCGGACTGTCGCTGGCGATGATCATCCGCATTCTCCTGTTGTTGTCGATCACGTGGGTGATGAGCCTGACGGCGCCGCTCTTTGCCGTGCTCGGGCAGGAGATCTCGGGCCGTGACCTGATCCTGCTCGTTGGTGGCCTGTTCCTGCTCGGAAAGAGCACGCTCGAGATTCACGAGAAGCTCGAGGGCGTCGAAGGGCACGGTTCCGCGCGAGTCGTGAAATCGTTTACGGCCGTCATCATCCAAATCCTGTTGCTCGACATCGTGTTCTCTCTGGACTCGGTCATCACCGCCGTGGGCATGGCCGAGGACGTGGCGGTCATGATCCTGGCGGTCATCATCGCTGTCGGCGTGATGCTCGTGTCTTCGGGCGCGATCAGCGACTTCGTCGATCGACATCCGACGGTGAAAATCCTGGCGCTGAGTTTTCTGCTGCTGATTGGCGTGTCACTGATCGGAGAGGGTCTCGACCAGCACATCCCGAAGGGGTACATCTACTTTGCGATGGCGTTTTCAGTGTTCGTCGAGATGATCAACCTCCGCATACGAGCAAAGGCGGAGCCAGTCCAACTTCACCAGGCGTACAAGGAATAGCCTGGTTCCGGATGGATCTGACGTCTCTCGGGGCAGTTGGTTATCGAGCAGACGGAAAGCAGGATGCCTTGCTCGTGCTCGCACACGGCGCCGGTGCGGGGCAGCAGCATCCGTTCATGACGGCGGTGGCGAAGGGGTTCGCAGCCCGCGGCATTGACGTCGTAACCTTCGACTTCCCCTACATGCGCGAACGACGCAAGATGCCCGATCGCGCTCCGGTACTGGAGAAGGCGTTCCTCGATGTCGTGGCCGTCGCGAGACAGTGGAGTGGCGCGGCGAGATTCTTCATTGGTGGTAAATCGATGGGCGGCCGCATGGCAACGCATCTCGGCGCGGCGGGCCTGGCAGGCCTGAGCGGCATCATCGTGTTCGGCTACCCGCTGCATCCACCTGGTAAGCCCGACCGGTTGCGCATCGATCATCTGCCATCCATCACCGTGCCGGTTCTGGTCGTGCAAGGCGAACGCGACACTTTCGGTACGCCGGGCGAGTTGAAGCCGGCGATCGACTCGATGAAGGCCGCAGTGCAACTGCAGATCGTTCCCCGCGGAGATCACTCGCTCGCTGTCAGCGGCCGGCGCCGCGAAGACGTCCTCACGGAGGTGCTGGACACGGCAACCGCATGGCTGCACGACCGGGGGTCAGACCCCTTTCCACAATTGCACGGGTGATGACGCTCGAAGCACTTGGATGGGACCGGGACCTCGATCGCGCGTTCCAGGAGTGGGCCGATAAGCCCGACGTCCGGCCCGGACGTGTGCTTATCGAGTTCAACTACATCTGTCGCGTCTGGTGCGAGGGCGGAGAGATCGAAGCGGTGCGATCGGGACGACTGACGCATCGCGCGACCAGCCGTAGGGAATTACCGGCAGTGGGTGACTGGGTCATGGTGAGGAAGCGCCGCGACGACGGTCGCGGCGCCATCATCGCCGTGTTGCCGCGGCGAAGCTGGTTCTCGCGCCGGATGGCTGGACCGGTGACCGATGAACAGGTAGTCGCCGCCAACGTCGACGTCGTGTTCATCGTGATGTCGCTCGACTTCGACTTCAGCCTGCGACGCCTCGAACGGTATCTGTTGCTGGCGCGCGAGAGCGGTGCATCTCCAGTCGTCCTGTTGACGAAACCAGACGTGTGCGAGGATGTGCCCGCACGTCTCGCCGAGGTGACAGCGCTGACCGGAGACGTGCCCGTTCACGTCGTCAGTCCAAAACTCGGCGAGGGCCTCGATCGAGTCGCCGGCCATTTGCCGGCGGGAAAGACCGGAGCACTGCTCGGCTCGTCAGGCGTCGGCAAGAGCACGATCATCAATCGCCTCGTTGGCCGCGACGTCCAGAAGACCCGAGACATTCGCGAGGCCGACTCGAAGGGAAGGCACACGACGACGCACCGTCAGCTCGTCTTCCTGCCGAACGGCGGCTTCCTGATCGACACACCGGGGATGCGTGAATTACAGTTGTGGGATGTCGGCGAGGCAGTGAGAGAAACCTTCGATGAGATCGAAGCGCTCGCCATCGACTGCCGATTCACCGACTGCCGTCATCGCGACGAGCCGCGATGCGCGGTGAAGGCTGCCGTCGGGGACGGCCGCCTGTCAGCCGCTCGCCTGGAGAGCTACCTGAAACTCCAGGACGAACTCGGCCACCTCGCCAGGCAGCAGGACGAGCGCGCGCAACTCGAGCACAAGCGGCGCAGTAAGATCATGGGCAAAGCGCTCAAGCAACATCTCAAGTCCAAGCGCGGTTGATTGGCACCCGACATGACCTCGCGCGCCACGCACGTCATGGTCGTCGTCGCGGTCACCCTTGCGTCGGTGGGTTGCGACGAAGAGCTCACGTCGCCAAGCCCGTCGATGGGTGTTCGCATCATCTTCGTGGGGTCGACGACGCGGCGGACCAATCTGGCTGCCTCAGCGCAAGACTGTATCAACGCCGTCGGCGTGACTCACATTCATCCGAGCTGGCGAAGCTTCGCCGCGGTCCCGTTACAAGCGGTGCCACCGGACCGCTACGAGATCACGTTCGACGATGTCCCTCGTGGCACGCCCGTTTCGTTCAGGATCAACGATCAGAACTGGTGTGACGAGAACCCGACGGGCGCTGTCACCCGGAACGTATTCGCCAACGACGTGCGCCTGATCCAGAACGCGACCACGCCCGGGAATGGCGAGGAGCCGGGTTACGCGCTGACCGTAACGGCAAGCGGCTCGATTACCCAGTAGTTCGTTATTGATTTCGCGATCTTTGAATTTTGATTCGTTGTTGATTGTTGATTGGTGATCGTTGATTCGTTGCTGCCTCGTACGACTCACCCCCCAATCAACAATCAAGAATCACCGATCTCCAAGGAATCACCAATCAAAGATCGTCAAATCAACAATGTTGTTCAGACCGGCCGCCGCCAGCGAAACAGCGACAGCCATTCTGGCAGTCGTGGCCACGCGAACCTGAATGGCCGGCGGGTGGGTTGCAAGCCGAGGCTGCCGACGGCAGCCTCGATCATCTGCGCCGTGATGACTCGCGCATCCGATTGTGCGCCAATCACGAGCCCACGATCGCAGATCAAGTTGATCAGCCGCGGGATGCCAGTGCTGGCTGTTTGCACCCGGTCGAGCGCCGCATCGTCGAACGCGAGCTGACCCACTTCACCGGCGACCGAGAGCCGGTGCATCACGTACGCCTCGAGCTCAAGTCGGCTGAGTGGCGACAGAACGGTGCGCAAGGCGATTCGTTGATCGAGCTGACGCTGTTCCGGCTGTCGGAGCACGCCGAGAAGATTGAGCTGGCCCACCAGGACGATTTGCAGCAGCTTGGTCTGGTTCGTCTCCAGGTTCGACAGGATGCGAATCTCCTCGAGCACCTCGGGGGAGAGATGTTGCGCCTCGTCGATGATGAGCACGCCGCTGGCGCCGATCGGCAACAGCGACGTCAGGAACTCGTGGAGGGTGTTGGTCAGCTCGTGGCGGCTCGCGGCGACGATCCGCCCGCTTCGGACGGCCTCGCGTGACACGACACCGAAGTCGAGCAGGATCTCACGAAGCAGTTCATCACCAGACAGGAACGGGTTCAGAACAAGCGAGGTGAACAGCCTCATGTCGAGCTGTTCGAGCACCGTTCTGCACACCGTTGTCTTGCCGGTGCCGATGTCTCCACTGAGTACCGCCACCCCTTCGCGACGCCGAATGGTCTGCAACAACAACCGAATGGCTTCTTCGTGCGACGGGCTGGGATACAGGAAGCGTGGGTCCGGGGCCAGAGTGAAAGGTGACTGCGCGAAGCCGTAGAACTCTTCGTACTGCAGCGACCCTCGTGATACTTCTGTCGTGACGCGCAAGTTGCAGCGAATATAGCAGATAATTCACGTGATGTTGCCGTTGATCGTGCTCCTTCTCGTCATCGGTGCGCAGGCGCCGCGTCCTCAGCGGCCGGCCGCACCTGCCCCCCGCGACACGTTCTTTACATCCACGATGACGCCCGACGAGATTCGGGGGAAACAGGCGGTCGTCGACACGAGCGAAGGCAGCATCGTGCTCGATCTGCTGGCGGACGCAGCGCCAACCCACGTCGCCCACTTCATCACGCAGGCTCGCGCCGGTGCCTACGATGGGACTGTGTTTCATCGCGTGATCGCGATGGGCATCATCCAGGGCGGCGATCCGCTGTCGAAGGATCCGGCCCAGTCGGCCAAGTACGGAACGGGCGGCCTGGGCAAGCTGCGGTTCGAAGCGAACCAGGAGAAACACACCAGGGGCGCGGTGTCGGCGGTGCTGGTGCCGGGAAATAACGACAGTGCCGGCAATCAGTTTTTCATCGTCGTCACGGATCAGCCCGCTTTGGATGGACAGTACACAGTGTTCGCCCGCGTCGTCGACGGAATAAACGTGGCACAGAAAATCTCGACCACGTCCGCGACCAACGCGGTGCCGTCGGCCCGCATCGAGATTCGCAAAGTCACGATTCGCGACAAGCCGGCGGCAGAACCTGAGCCGTTCGTCTCATCCAGCGTCGAAGAACTGAGCTCCTACCGGGCCACCATTGTCACGACCGTCGGTGATCTGACCCTCGAGTTCTTTCCCGACCGCGCGCCAAACCATGTCCGCCAATTTCTGAGGCTGGCATCCTCGGGCGTGTACGACGGGACGTCTTTCCACCGCGTGGTCAAGGGATTCGTGGCGCAAACAGGGCACTTGCCCACACGGCGCGAACCGCTCAATGAACAGCAGCAGTCCTATGTGCACATGCTGCAGCCCGAATTCAATCCGACGCCTCACGATCGCGGGATCGTGTCGATGGCGCGTCTCAATGATCCCGCCAGCGCGTCGAGCTCGTTCTTCATCGTGCTGGGTCGTTCGCCGGCGCTCGACAATCAGTACACGGTGTTCGGTCGTCTCGTTTCCGGCCTGGACGTGCTCGAAAAGATCGAGAACGCCCCGTTGAATGGGGAAGCTCCCGTCACGCGGATCGAAATCACCGGCGTGCGGCTCACTCGTCAGTAAAGAGTTCTATGTTGAAGGGATCGCGAGAGGGCGTGCTGCAACGGATGCAGCCGATCAGCATCCACGGCCAGTTGTCGTATGACGTGCACTACACGTTTGCGGACGAACCCGACAGTCAGGCCCGGGTCGCGCGAATCGGCCCGGAGGCGCTGGAGCCTGGCCTCCAGATTGGCGACAAGATTCGTCTCGATTTTCTGGTCGGCGTTGTGACCGCCATTCACCGTCTGTAGCCACGAAGAACGACGTCTTTAGCCACGAAGGACACGAGGAACACGAAGCTTAGGGAGGACACAAAGAATCTCTAGGGTTCTTGTTTCGTACCTTCATGACCTTCGTGATCTTCGTGGCTCTCGACGTCTTCGTGGCCCTCGTGGCGATCGAAGGGGAGTCGCAGCTCGGACGATGGCTCGGGGATCCGCGTTGGAGTGACGACGTCACAGAGGTTGTGCACGCTGACGCCCAGCAGGCGGACCGGCCGCTGTCCGGCTTCCGTCTTGTCGAGTAGAGCGACCGCCCGACGGACCAAAGACGACTCTTCCCGCGTTGCCGTCTCCGTGTGACTGCGCGTGATGGTCGTAAAGTCGCTATAGCGAACCTTGATCGTCACGGTCCTTGCGAAGAGTTGCCGCTTGTCCAGCCACGCGGCCGTGCTTCGCGCCATCTCCGCGACTTCTTCTTGAATCTCTTCCAGGTTGGTCAGATCTCGCGCGAACGTGTTCTCGCTGCCCGACGATTTGGTCTCGTGGTCGGAGACGACGGGACGGTCATCGATTCCGTGCGACAGTTTCTGGAGCCACTCGGCCAGAGAGCCGACGGCTTCGCGGAGTCGTTCTGGATCGGCCGTGCGCACGTCGATGAGCTTCTCTATGCCACGCTCGCGCAGCTTGCCGGCCGTGACCGGACCCACGCCCCACAAGGCATCCACTGGTAGTGAGCGCAAGAATGGCTCGACGCGCTCGGGGGCGATCACCGTCAGCCCATCGGGCTTGTGCCATCCCGACGCGATCTTCGCGAGGAACTTGTTCGGCGCAACCCCTGCTGACGCCGTCAGACCAGTCGCGGCTCGAATTTCCTCCTTGAGCCTGCGAGCGACGGTCATGCCGAGCGTCTCGCCCCAGGCATTCTCGGTCACGTCCAGGTATGCCTCATCCAGCGACAGAGGTTCGACGAGAGGCGTCACCGATCGAAACAGCGCAAAGACCTGCTGCGATACGGTTCGATACTTCGTGAAATCGGGCGGAACGATGACCAGCGACGGGCACAGGCGAACGGCTTTCGCCATCGAGATGGCCGAGCGTACGCCATATGCTCTCGCCTCATAGCTCGCGGCAGCGACCACGCCTCGTTGATTCGGTTGACCACCGACGACAAGAGGACGCCCTCGCAGCTCGGGACGATCGCGCTGCTCGACCGACGCGTAGAACGCGTCCATGTCTACGTGCAGGATCCTTCGGTAAGTCAAATTCCGATTTCCGAATCCCGATTTCCGAATCCCGATTTCCGAATCCCGATTCCCGAGCCCCGAGTCAGCCTCCGGTCGCGCCAAAGCCTCCTCGAGTGGTCTCTCGAATGGCTTCTACTTCATCCCAGCTGACACGAGGTGCAGGCAGAACAATCCCCTGGGCGAGCCGATCGCCTCGACGAACCTGGACGTCGTTCTGGGTGAAATTCAGGACCTGGACCATGATTTCGTCGGTTGGGCCGGAATAATCGGGATCGACAACGCCGACACCATTGGCCACGAGCAGTCCGCGCTTGAGCGGGGTGCTGCTTCGGGAGAAAATTCCCAGGAAGTGTCCGGCGGGCACTTCGACGACGAGGCCCGTCCGGACCAGCGCAATTTGACCGGGCTGGACCACGATGTCGTGACTGGCGGCAAGGTCAAAGCCTGCCGCTTCGGACGTACCGTAACCAGGGAGGGGAAGAGTGGGATCCAGCCGAGTAATCTTGAGCCGCATCCGGTCAGCATACCTCGCCGCGTTGCTGTTGCTGGTGTCGGCAGCCACCGCTTCCTCACAGGATCGAGCGGCGCCGCTGCCGCTCGATCCCGCCATCAAATCGGGGACTCTCGCCAACGGTCTGACGTACCTCATTCGCCAGAACGGTCGGCCCGAGAAGCGCGCGATGCTGCGCCTCGCGGTCAAAGCCGGCTCGATGGACGAAGACGAGGATCAGCGCGGGCTCGCGCACATGCTCGAGCACATGGCCTTCAATGGCAGCACTCATTTCAAACCGGGCGAGCTGGTCTCTTATCTCGAATCCATCGGCGCTCGCTTCGGTCCTCACGTGAATGCGTACACCAGCTTCGACGAGACGGTGTACATGCTCGATGTGCCGACGGATCGGCCGGGCACGCTGGTCCGCGGCTTCGAGGCGTTGAGCGACTTTGCCGGCGGCATCACGCTCGACACCGCTGAAATCGATCGCGAACGCGGCGTCGTCATCGAGGAATGGCGCGGTCGGCTGGGCGCCGGCACTCGAATGCAAGAGCCGCAGCTGAAGGCGCTCTTCGGCGACAGCCGGTACGTCAACCGAATTCCCATTGGTACGCCGGAGGTCCTGAAAGGCTTCGCCCCAGATCGGCTGCGTCAGTTCTATCGCGACCACTACCGTCCCGGCCGAATGGCCGTGATCGTTGTTGGCGATATCGACGCGACAGAAATCGAGGGGCTGATCAAACAACACTTCTCGAGCTTGCAGCCGGGAGGTGCTCCGCGAACCGCTTATCCCATTCCTGAACACTCGGACACGCGGTATGTCTCGGTGTCGGATGTGGAAGCGCAGGGATCATCCGTGTCCATCACGTACAAAGGGCCGCTGCTCGCGTTGCGCACTGCCGGCGACTACCGCAGGACCCTGGTCCGTTCGCTCATGCATCAGATGTTGAACGCACGCTTTGCCGAGATCTCGCGGCAGGCGGACGCGCCGTTCCTTCGCGCAGGATCGGACGACGAGACGCTGGGACTGACGATCGAGGCGGCATCGGTGTCGGCGCGCGTCAACGATGGGGCAGTGGAGAAGGGGCTTCGGGCGCTCGGCGAGGAAGTCGCGCGGGTTCGTCAACATGGCTTTGGCGAGGCGGAACTCGATCGCGCCAAACGATCCGCTCTGGCGTCGTACGAACGCGCTTACAACGAGCGCGGCACGACGGAAAGCGAGGGCTACGCCTCCGAGTTGCTGCGCAACTACCTGAGCGAGGAAGCCGCTCCGGGCATCGAGTTCGAGCTCGAGCTGGTGCGTAAATTCCTTCCGACGATCACGGCCGCAGAAATCGGATCACTGGCTCGCGATCTCTTCTCGGACCGAAACCGGGTCGTGATCGCGACGGCGCCCCAGAAGTCGGGTCTGGTCGCGGTGGCGGAGCCCGCCATGCGCGATGCCCTCGCGGCCGGTACGGCGGCGACTGTTACGGCATGGAAAGACGATGTGGGCGGGCGCGAGCTCGTCGCCAAGAAACCGCAGCCCGGTAAGGTCGCCTCGCGTCGCGAAATTCCCGAGCTCGGCGTAACCGTTTTGAAGCTGTCGAACGGAGTCGAGGTTTGGCTGAAGCCGACCGATTTCCGCAACGATCAGGTGCTGTTCACGTCGTACTCGCGTGGCGGACTGTCGCTCGTGTCGCCGGACGACTATATCAATGCCTCGCTCGCCACGTCGCTCGTCGGGATCGCGGGCGTTGGAGGGCTTACGCCGATTGATCTGGGCAAGCTGTTGGCGGGCAAGATTGCCAGCGCGTCCGCCTACGTCTCCAGCTATTCGGAAGGCGTCAGCGGTTCGAGCACGCCCCGAGACCTCGAGACCGCGTTACAACTGACGTATCTGCATTTTACGGCGCCGAACGCGAACCCTGAAGCGTTCGAGCTGATGAAGCGACGCCTCGAGGCCTCGCTGGCCAATCAGGCCCAGAGCCCCGGCGCGGTCTACGGCGAGCGCGTCCGCCGCATCAACACGGTCGACCACTACAGCGCTCGTGCCCTGCGGCTCGAGGATCTGCCACGGCTCGATCCCGAGAAGATGCTGTCGTTTTACAAGCAGATCTTCGCCAACGCCGCCAACTTCACGTTCTTTTTCGTCGGCACGTTCACCGTCGACGCGGTGACGCCCCTGGTCGAGCAGTACCTCGGATCGCTGCCTTCCAGGGACTCTGCGGATTCGCGCAACGGCGACATGCGCCTCGAGTTCCCGAAGTCCGTCGTCCGTGAAACCGTCACCAAGGGACAGGAGCCACGCAGTCAAACCGTCATCACCTTCTTCGCCGATACCGGCCTCGAGGAACTCGAAACACATCGTCTCCAGGCGGCAACAGAGGTGTTGGAGAAGCGGCTCCGCGACATCCTGCGCGAGCAACTTGGCGGGACCTACTCCGTTGGCGTCAACTACTCGAACACCTCGCCTCAGCCGGGTTACGGGGTCACGAGCGTCCAGTTCGGAAGCGCTCCTGAGAACGTCGAGAGCCTTACCGCGGCGGTCATGAAAGAGATCGATCGTCTTCGACAAGAAGGACCATCGGCTGAGGACGTGCAGGCGGTCAAGGAAGCTGAAAAAAACGACTTGCAGACGGCCGTCCGTCAGAACGGCTACTGGCTCAATTCGCTTCAGGCCGCCCATTTACTTGGGCGCGACCCCAAACGTATTCTCCAGCGCAGCGAGCGGGCCGATTCGCTGACCCAGGCGAACGTGCATGCAGCGTTGCGCAAGTACTTCCCCACTGATCGCCACACCGAGGTGACGCTGATGCCGGAAGTCAAGAACCCGCAGAGGTCGCAGTAGAGATATCGGGTCTGCGTGCCTCAGGCGTTGATCCTGCGGTTCACCCTCCCGCGCGCTTAGGCGTAGAATGAATCACGGTCGCCCACGACGATGAACGACACCACTACCTGCGTTTCCCGTGCTGCCACGCTGGCGGGCTTCACCTCAGCGGTGTCGAGCACCAATGGTGTCCAGTTGCGCGACCTGCCACCCATGACGACGCTGCTGGTGCGGACGCGGAACTCCGAGTACCGCATCGTGGTTTCCTCGGGCGACGAAGTCCTCGTTAAAGGTGGTCACTTCTTTCCGGCACTCACCGAAGCGCGATTCAGCGGTGCGAGCGTGGGCGGAAGCTTCCTGAAGGTCGGCTGGATCGGCGTCGGACTTCGAATGGAAATCCTCGCCGAGGGACGCCGCATCGTGACCTCACCCGTCTACGACATCGTCACCGCCGACGACAACTCCGGCCAGCGCGTTCACTAACCGGAAGTCTCGACACGAACGGTACAGGGCTTCACGGATATACTGAAGACTTCGCCTAACGGGTGGGCGTGGGTCGTATCAGCTCGCTTCAGGAATACACGTGCAATACATCTACACAATGAAGGGGCTCGGGAAGGTTCATCCTCCCGACTCAGTGGTTCTGCGCGACATCTGGCTGTCGTTTCTCCCCGGCGCGAAGATTGGCGTGCTCGGGCTCAACGGCGCGGGGAAAAGCTCGTTGCTCCGGATCATGGCCGGGGAAGACACCGAGTTTCTCGGCGAGGCGTTTCCGGCTGACGGAATCTCCGTCGGGTTTCTCCCGCAGGAGCCCCGTCTCAATTCGAACAAGTCGGTCAAAGGAAACGTCGAAGAAGGGGTCGCTCCGGTCAAGGCGCTGCTCGAACGATACGACGAGCTGAACATGAAGCTCGGCGAGGATTTGTCGCCGGAAGAAATGGACAAGGTCCTCGAAGAACAGGGCCGCCTGCAGGATCGGATCGACGCGGTCAATGCGTGGGACATCGATTCGCAGCTCGAGCTGGCCATGGACGCACTGCGCTGTCCGTCGGCTGATGCCGACGTCACGAAGCTGTCCGGCGGCGAGCGACGCCGCGTAGCGCTCTGTCGTCTGCTGCTCCAGTCGCCCGATCTCCTGCTCCTCGACGAGCCGACGAATCACCTCGACGCTGAATCGGTGGCGTGGCTCGAGCGCTTCCTGAAGGAATACAAAGGCACTGTCGTCGCGGTGACGCACGATCGCTATTTCCTGGATAACGCAGCCGAGTGGATCCTGGAGCTCGACCGAGGTTCCGGCATCCCCTGGAAGGGCAATTACTCGTCCTGGCTCGATCAGAAGCAGCAGCGGCTGTCACAGGAAGAGAAGTCGGAAACAAAACGGCAGAAGACACTGCAGCGCGAGCTCGAGTGGATCCGCATGTCGCCGCGCGCGCGCCAGTCGAAAGGCAAGGCGCGCCTCAACGCCTACGAGCAACTGCTGAACGAGGATGCGGCGCAGAAGATCGAGCAGGTTGAAATCTACATTCCGCCCGGCCCTCGTCTTGGCGACATCGTCGTGGAGGCGCGCGGGCTGCGCAAGGCCTACGGCGAGCAGCTGTTGATGGACGACCTGAACTTCACGCTGCCGCGCGGCGGAATCGTCGGCGTGATCGGCCCGAACGGCGCGGGAAAGACCACTCTCTTTCGGATGATCACGGGGCAGGAAAAGGCGGATGCCGGCACGCTGCGTCTGGGTGAAACGGTGCAGTCGGGGTACGTCGACCAGAGCCGTGATGCGTTGGCCGCCAATAAGAGCGTGTGGGAAGAGATTTCCGGAGGGGAAGACGAGCTGATGATTGGCAAACGGCCCGTCCCCTCACGCGCTTACGTCTCGTGGTTCAACTTCAAGGGCGCACAGCAACAGCGCAAGGTGGGCACGCTCTCGGGCGGTGAGCGCAACCGCGTGCACCTGGCCAAGCTCCTTCAGCGCGGGTCGAACCTGCTCCTGCTCGACGAGCCGACGAACGATCTCGACGTCGATACCTTGCGCGCGCTCGAGGAAGCGCTGTTGAACTACGCCGGCTGCGCCGTCGTGATCAGCCACGACCGGTGGTTCCTCGATCGCATCGCCACACACATGCTGGCGTTCGAGGGCGATAGCCGCGTGGTCTGGTTCGAAGGCAACTACCAGGACTACGAAGCGGATCGCAAGCGCCGACTCGGTGCCGAGGCGGACACTCCGCATCGGATCAAGTACCGCAAGCTGACACGTTAAGTAGAGGCGGGTCTTCAGACCCGCCTGAGGAGAGGAGACGCGATGACTCCAGATCAGGGAAAGGCTGCGGCCGAGGTACTGGCGACGGTGTGGGAGGGTGAGTTTGCCGCCACGTGCGCAGTGCTGGCCGCGGTCAAGGACGACAATCGCAGTTACAAGCCAGATGCCAAGTCGCGAACGGCCTGGGAACTGGCCACACACCTGGCCACCGCGGATATCTGGTTCATCGATAGCATCACCAAAGGCGCATTCGAATGGAACCCCGATGCCGCCAAGCAGGCCGAGTCACAGTTCAAGAACGTGAACGACATCGTGGCCTTCTATAAGAAGACGTTCCCTGAGAAACTCGCCGCTCTGCGGGCGCTGCCAGCCGAGAAATCGACCGAGATGCTCGACTTTTTCGGGATGATGAAGATGCCTCGCGCACAGTTCATAGGCTTCGCGAACAACCACAGCATTCACCATCGCGGTCAGCTTGCGGCGTACCTCCGCGCGATGGGCTCGAAGGTGCCGAACATCTACGGCCCGAGTGCCGATGCCGAAGGCCAATAGTCCACGCGGACGTTGTCATTCCCCGACCTCCGCGCGTTTCTCGATCGGCTGCGCCGTGACGATGACCTCGTCACGGTGGAGTCGCAGGTCGATCCTCACCTTGAAGTCGCAGAGATCCATCGACGCGTCGTAGCTGGCGGTGGCCCCGCGCTGCTCTTCACCAACGTCAAAGGATCTGATTTCCGTCTCGTCACCAATCTGTTTGGCACGGCGAAACGTGCCGAGATGGCGTTCGGCGAGCGCCCGCTCCGCCTGATACGACGCGTGGTGGAACTGGTCGAGACGATCATGCCGCCCACGCCGGCCAAGCTGTGGAGCGCACGTGATGTCGGGCTCGAGCTCCTGAAAGTGGGGACGAGACGCGTCGCGGTTGGGCCAGTGACCGAGCGGCTCAGCTCTGACGTGCGGCTCGATCGATTGCCCGCGTTGACCTGCTGGCCGGAGGACGGAGGACCCTTCATCACGCTCCCGCTTGTCTACACGACTCATCCCGGTCGATCGGGGCACCCGCCTTCGCCAGGCCCCGGCCCTTCGACAAGCTCAGGGCCGTCCCGAGCGGAGTCGAGGGGCGGCGGGGCAGGCAACCTCGGGATGTACCGCATGCAGGTGTATGACGGCCGCACCACTGGCATGCACTGGCAGATTGGAAAAGGTGGCGGCTATCACTACGCCGTCGCCGAGGGACGTGGGCAGAAGCTGGCTGCCACGGTGTTTCTTGGCGGTCCGCCGGCGTTGATTCTTTCAGCGGTGGCGCCGCTGCCGGAGAACGTCCCTGAACTGATGTTGGCGTCGCTTATCGCAGGCAAACGGCTCTCGCAGATCCATGGGCACGGAAGCCATCCGCTGATTGCCAACGCCGAGTTTGCGCTGATTGGAGACGTACCTCCGCAGCTGCGAAAGCCGGAGGGACCATTTGGCGATCACTACGGGTACTACTCGCTTCAGCACGACTACCCGGTGTTCGAGGTGAGCCGGATCGCCCATCGTTCCGATGCGATTTACCCGGCGACGGTCGTAGGCAAACCCCGGCAGGAGGACTTCTTCATAGGCGATTTGCTGCAGGAGCTGCTCTCACCGCTCTTTCCGGTCGTGATGCCTGCCGTTGAGCGCCTGTGGTCGTACGGTGAAACCGGCTATCACTCGCTGGCCGCGGCGATTGTCAAGCAGCGCTACCGCAGGGAAGCGATGGCCAGTGCGTTTCGCATTCTCGGGGAAGGTCAGCTGTCGCTCAGCAAGTTCCTGCTCGTGACCGATCAGCACGTCGACGTCCGAAACTTTCGCGCGACGTTGGAACACATCCTGGCTCGCACGCGACCTGAGACCGATCTGTACGTCTTCTCAAACCTGGCCATGGACACCCTCGACTACACCGGTCCGACGGTCAACGAAGGATCGAAGGGTGTATGGATGGGCCTTGGCGATCGGATTCGAGAGCTGCCCCGGCAATTCACGGCTTCCGAGATCCCCGCCGGAATTACTGGCGCCCGGGTCTTTTGCGGCGGCTGCCTGGTCGTGGGCGCGCCGTCGTATGAGTCCGAACGCGATGTCTGCGCGCGAATCGCTGTGGCGCCCGCGTTCGCGTCCTGGCCGCTCGTCGTTGTTAGCGATGAACCCGAACGGGCAACACGGAGTGACATGAATTTTCTCTGGACGACATTCACCCGGTTCGAGCCGGCGGCCGATATCCACGCCGCCGACCGCCGGATCATCCGGAACCATGTCGCCTACACGGCTCCCGTGGTCATTGATGCCCGGATGAAGCCGTGGTACCCGAAGGAACTGTCGTGCCGGGAGGACATCGCCAGTCTCGTGAGTCGCCGCTGGCGGGAATATTTCCCATCGGCAAAGGTCACGATGGGAGACTCCGAGCGCGGGCATCTCGACTAAGCTAAGCTTCTTAGGCGCCTTATGACGCGAGACGAAATCGTCGCATTGTCGGCACGACGGCAAGAGGGCTTCGATCGGCTCGACGCCGCGATGCTTGCCGCGCTTCACGCCGAGGACGGTGTCGTCGAGACCCCGTTTGGCGGCGGTGTGACGGTAGGTCGCGAAGCGATCGAGCAGGTGTACCGGGGGTTTTTCACGGCATTCAGCACCGTGAGGTTCGACCAGGAGATGTTGCTAATCGACGGAAACAAGACGGCGCTGCTTACACACGTCCACGGCACCAATAGTGGCGAGGTGATGGGTGTGCCACCGAGCGATCGTCCGTTCAGCATCTCGATGGTTTCGATCTGCGAGCTGCAAGACGGATTCATCATGCGAGAGCAGCGCGTCTACGATTTCACCGGGCTGCTGCTGCAGGTCGGGGCCCTGAAGGCCAAACCTATTTAGTCGACGAGAGCACAGCAGGAGCGCATGAGCGAAGCCCGCCTACACGTGACTGACGCGCAGGGACGACGAGTCGTCGTGCTCGATCGACCGCTTTTCATGATCGGCCGCCGAACCTCCGCCGATCTGCAGATCGTCAGCACGGACGTCTCTCGCGAGCACGCGGAAATCGCGCAGGAAGACGGCCGTTATCTGTTGCGTGACCGCGGTTCTCGCTACGGAACGTTCGTCAACGGCGAGCAGGTCACCGAACGGGTCCTTCAACCAGGGGACCGCATTCGTCTGGGACGTACCGACGCCATCGAACTGCTCTTCGTGACCGAAAGCGCGAAGACGACGGGATTCCTCGACTCGGGTACCTCGGACGCTGGCGATCTGCGCCAGATGGCGGCGATTCTCAACGGGCTGCGTGCGCTCGGTTCCGGTCGCGTGCTCGATGAGATCCTGGCGCTGGTGATGGATTCGGCGCTCGAGGTGACCAAGGCCGACCGCGGTTTCATGATGCTCGCGAACACCGAAGGTGATCTGGAGTTCAAGATCGCACGCGGGCGAGGCCGCACGATGCTGCCGGGGACGACCTTCACCACGAGCGAGAAGATTCCGCGCGAGGTCTTTCAGACGGGCCAGAGCCGCATCGTCAACGACCTGATGGACGCGGACATCAAGGATAAGCATGATGGCACCATCGCCATCGGCATTCGTCATGTACTCTGCGTCCCTCTCCGCGTGACTCCCCCGTCGTCGGCACCGGTCGCGGCCCGGTCCGAGCGCGTGATCGGCGTGCTCTACCTCGATGGTAAGGAGCGCAGCACGATGCTCTCCAAGGCCACGCAGTCCTCGCTCGAGGCATTCGCTACTCAGGCTGCGCTCGCGATTGAAAGCGCGCGACTGTACGCGGAATCAGCGGAAAAGGCACGTATCGACCACGACCTCAAGATCGCCGCTGAAATTCAGCGCAACATGCTGCCCGATCCGGTCTTCGAGGTCGGCGCCATCGATCTGGCGGCGGAGTCCATCCCGTGTCGGACTGTCGGAGGTGACTTCTACGACTACCTCGAGATCGGCGAGCGTGGGCTTGGCTTCGCGTTGGGCGACGTCGCAGGGAAGGGACCGCCAGCGGCGCTGCTGGCCGCAGCCGTGCAAAGCAACTTCGTCGCGCTGGCGCCCGTCAGCAGCGACCCGGCCGAGACGATGGCGCGCGTCAACAAGGCGCTGCTCCGGCGAGCGATCGACGCGCGCTTTGCCACCATGTTTTACGGCGCCGTCACTGCTGATGGGCGTCTGAGTTATTGCAACGCCGGGCAGGAGCCTCCGCTGGTCATTGGACGGAATGGCGTCGCGTGGCTGGAGACTGGTGGTCCGGTTCTCGGTCTGTTGTCGATTGCCACCTACGAGTTCGCGACAGTCGCGCTCGAACCCGGCGATCTCGTGGTTGTCTGCAGCGACGGTGTGACCGAGGCGCGGAATCGTGCGGGCGACGAATTCGGGCGTGACCGTCTGGTCGAGGCGGTACGCGGACGTCAGGGGCGCAAGCCGGAGGCGGTGCTCGAACACCTGATCGCTGAGGTCAAGCTGTTCTCTGAAGGCGCGGCTCAGGCCGACGACGTGACGGCGCTCGTGCTGCGGTATAGGGGCCGGGGCTGAGGTAAGATTGCGCGCCCGATTGCGACAGCGGCGGCGGCGAGGGAGGACGAATGCAGATCGGACAGCGAATGGTCGGGGATGTGGCGATCGTCGAGATCACCGGCGACATCACCCTGAGCAAAGGTGGCGACGTCATCATCAAGGACAAAGTCCAGAGCCTGCTGCAGCAGGGAAATCGCAAGCTGCTGCTCGATCTCGGCAATGTCTCGTACGTGGACAGCGCAGGGCTGGGGCAGCTCGTGCAGGTCTACGCGACGACGAGTCATCTGGGCGGGTCGCTGAAGCTGCTGCGCGTGACCAAGCGGCTCAAGGACCTGCTCGTCCTGACGAAGCTCCTGACCGTGTTCGACAGCTACGACGACGAAGCAGAGGCGGTCGCCAGCTTCAAGAAGTAAGTAGCTCGAATTTCGGCGTTCTCGCTTCTCGGTTCGTGTTCACGTTCGGGTTGGCGTGATGATTCGGGCGACGCAAAACCGGTTACGACCGTGAATCTGAACACAAACTGAGAAGGCAGAAGCGAGAAGGTCGAAAGTTCAGGAACTCAGTTGAGGGCATTCGGGACGGCCAGCGTGAACGGCGCGATTACAGCATCGAACCGCTCGCCCTCGGTCGTTACCATCTGATAGCTCCCCTGCATGGCCCCGACTGCCGTTTTCAGGGGGCAGAAGCTCGTATACTCAAAGGACCCACCGGGTTGGAGCACCGGTTGCTCTCCGACGACCCCCTGTCCCTTGACACGCTCCACTTCGCCGTCGGCGTTGGTGATGATCCACTCGCGCGAGATGAGCTGCGCGACATCCGGGCCGCTATTCGAGATGCGGACGTGATACTGGAACAGATACGATCCTTCCCGTGGGGAACTGCGGTCGGGAATGAACTCGCTCCGGACCTGGACTCGAATTCCGCGTGTGGTGGCGTCGCTCATCCGCACGCCACGTGTGCTGGTGTCAGTCATCTCTGAAGGGTGCGTAGCGCCGCGCTGGACCGTCGAGGTCCGCCAGGCGCATCGCTGATTATGTCATGGCCAGTGTTTTGAGAACCGGTGCGCGTGGAACCGGCGAGCGCATTCGGCGTAGTACAGTTCCGGGATCTGCGATGGAGCCTCCCAAAAAGAAGAGCGTATCTGCCTCGGCCGCGTGGCGCGAAGCGCGGGCGCTCCTGTGGTCCCATCGCCGGCGTCTCCTCCTTGGATTGGGGCTGATGCTGGTCAGCCGCCTGGCGGGCCTGGTGCTGCCGGCCTCCTCTAAGTACCTGATCGACGATGTAGTTGGGAAGAACCGCACTGACTTGTTGCCGTTGATTGCGCTCGCGGCTGGATCGGCCACGTTGGTGCAAGCGGTCACCTCGTTTGCGCTGTCGCAGATTCTCGGCGTCGCAGCCCAGCGTGCCATCACTGACATGCGCAAGCGGGTGCAGGCGCGAGTCATGCACCTGCCGGTGCGTTATTTCGACTCGACCCAGACCGGTGTACTGGTGTCGAGAATCATGTCGGACGCCGAGGGCATCAGGAACCTGGTCGGAACCGGGCTGGTGCAGCTCGTTGGCGGGCTGGTGACGGCGGTCATGGGACTCGGCGTGCTGTTCTGGTTGAACTGGCACCTGACCGTCATCACGATCCTCGTGCTTGCAGCGTTCGGAGGCGGGATGGCGTATGCGTTCCGCACCTTGCGACCGCTGTTCCGCGAGCGCGGCAAGATCAACGCGGAGGTGACAGGCCGCCTGACCGAGGCGCTGGGCGGCATCCGCGTCGTCAAGTCGTATACGGCGGAGAAGCGCGAAGAGATCGTTTTCACCAAGGGCGCGCATCGTTTGTTCCGCAATATCGCCAAGTCGATGACGGGTGTCTCGGCCACGACGGCGGGCAGCACGGTGATCGTGGGAATCGTCGGCGTCCTGATGATCTGGTTGGGCGGCAGCGCCATCATCGCCGGTGAAATGACGCTCGGCGAGTTGATCATGTACATCTTCTTCATTGGCCTGGTCGCCGCGCCACTGGTGTCGATCGCGTCGATCGGTACGCAGATTACGGAGGCGTTTGCCGGCCTCGACCGCATCCGCGAAATCCTCGACATGTCGACTGAGCTGGACGAAGACGAGCAGCGTGCGCCGGTGGCGAGGCTCGCCGGAGACGTCAGGTTCGAGGACGTGTGGTTCGAATACAACCCCGGGCAACCGGTGCTTCGCGGAGTGTCCTTTCACGCGCAGCCGGGGACGACCACGGCGCTGGTCGGCTCGAGCGGATCGGGGAAGAGCACGCTCATCAGTATCGTGATGGCGTTCAACCGGCCTACGAAAGGTCGAGTCATCGTCGACGGCAGCGATTTGTCCGATCTGCGTCTGATGGACTACCGCAGCCAACTCGCCTCGGTGTTGCAGGAGAACTTCCTGTTCGATGGGACCATCGCGGAGAACGTGGGCTACGCACGGCCCGGTGCCACGCGCGACGAGATCATGGACGCGTGCCGGATCGCGCACTGCGACGAATTCGTCCGCCAGTTTCCGCAGGGATACGACACCGTGGTCGGTGAGCGTGGTGTCAAGTTGTCGGGTGGACAGCGCCAGCGCGTGTCGATCGCCCGCGCCATCCTCGCCAATCCCCGGATCCTGATCCTGGATGAAGCGACCTCGAGTCTCGATAGCGAGAGCGAGCAGATGATCCAGGATGGCCTTCGCAACCTGCGCGCCGGACGCACGACGTTTGTCATCGCGCATCGACTGTCGACCATTCGCAGCGCCGATCAGATTCTCGTGCTCGAAGAAGGGCAAGTCGTGGAGCGGGGCACTCACGCGGAGCTGCTCGCGCTGAATGGACGCTACCACTACCTGCACGACAAGCAGTACAAGTTCGAGACCGATCGCTTCATCAACCCGGGCGAAGACTTCACGCCGGAGCCCGAGAAGCCAAAGTCCGCGCCGGTGAGAGTGGCGCAGAGCTTGTAGATCTGCGAATGTGCGCCCGCCGTAGGCCGGTCCTGTTCTGCGGACCGGCAAGAGTCGGCCGAAAAAGACCGAGGAGACTGAATTGGACGAATCGATGTTCCTGAACGGGGTTCTGCGCAGCGTGCTCGGAGGCCGTCGTCGGCGATCCCGGCGAGCGATGCGCTATCTGGGCCGACCGCTGGGCGGAGCCCTCGGCGGCTCGCTCGGGTCGATCGGCGGATCGCTTCTGTCGAATCCGAACGTCTTGTTGACGGCTGCCGGACTGGCGTGGGGAATCTTCGAGACGCTCCAGCAAGGTACGCCGGGCGCGGCGCCAGCGGCTGCACAGCCAGCATCGACGGCGGCCGGGACAGCGCCGTTGCCCCCATTGCCCGTTGTCGACAACGCGTCCGCGGCAGTGAGCGAGCAGGCCCTCCAGTTTGTCCGACTGGCGATATCCGCCGCACACGCGGATGGATCCGTCAGCGACCAGGAGCGGCAGGCGATCCTGGATCAGGCGCGCATCGCCGGCGTAGGCCGCATCGTGGAGCAGGAATTGACGCAGCCGCGTCCTCTCGCCGAGATTGTGGCCGGGGTGACTGACGACACCCATCGGGGCACGCTCTATGTGCTTGCGTACAGCATTCTTCGGGGCGACGAACAGCCAAGCGGCGCCGAACGTATCTATCTGGCGAAACTTGCGCACCTGCTGGGACTCGATCCGAAGACGGTTCAACAACTGGAGCAGAACGCGGGCAAGCGCATTGACGCGCAGCCGGAGCAGTAGTCATCGAAATGATACCGGGTGTGATTTTCATTGCGCCGTCGAAAATCACACCCGGTATCTTCAGGAGACAGAAGCGATGTCAGACGACCAGTGGTTCATGGCCATCGGTGGGCATCAGGTGGGGCCTGTGTCACGAGACGACGTGGTGACAAACTTGCGGAACGGCACCATTGATGGAAACACTCTCATCTTCGGTCCGGGCCTGACGAACTGGACGCCGCTCAAGGACGTGCCGCAGCTCGCCTCGTACCTAAGCGGCGCGTCCGGCGCGCGCACGGCGGCGCCTCCACCGATTGTTCCCGGCCGGCGCGCTCACGAAATCGACTTCCGCATCGTCGGCAGCGAGATGCAGTTCGTCGAAGTCGAACTCGATCCGGGCGAGAGCGCGGTCGCCGAGGCGGGGTCGATGATGTACATGACGCCCGGCATCGCCATGGAGACGGTTTTCGGTGACGGCGCGCAGCAGCGGGGCGGCGGCGTCATGAACGCCATCCTCGGGGCGGGCAAGCGTCTCATCACTGGTGAAAGTCTGTTCATGACCGTGTTCACCAACTCGGGAGGCGGCAAGCAGCAGGTCTCGTTCGCCGCGCCGTATCCCGGCAAGATCCTCGCGATGGATCTGAAACAGCTTGGCGGCACGCTCATTTGCCAGAAGGATTCGTTCCTGTGCGCGGCGCGCGGCGTGTCGATTGGCATCGCGTTTCAGCGGCGCATCGGCGTCGGACTGTTCGGCGGCGAAGGCTTCATCATGCAGAAGCTCGAAGGCGACGGCCTGTGCTTCGTGCACGCGGGCGGAACCGTCCATCCCCTGGACCTGGGTCCTGGTCAAACGCTGCGCGTCGACACGGGATGCCTGGTCGCGTTACAGCCGTCGGTGTCGTACGACATCCAGTACGTCGGCAAGATCAAGACGGCGCTCTTCGGCGGTGAGGGACTGTTCTATGCGGTGCTGACGGGGCCGGGACGTGTCTGGCTGCAATCGTTGCCGTTCAGCCGCATGGCCGATCGGATTTACAAGGCCGCGCCGGCCGCGGGCGGCAGCCGTCGCGAAGGAGGCTCCATCCTGGGTGGGCTCGGTGATCTGCTTGATGGGGACCCCAACTGACGAGACAGGAGCGGCAGCAATTCCTCGAGGTCCTGCAGGCGCACGCCCAGACCGTGGCAATCGCTGAAGCGTGCGCATCCACTACGCGCGATCTCGCGGCCGAAGTCGCGCGCGGTGGAACACCAAGTCGCAACGATTTGATGACCACGGTGGATCAGGCTGAGCGCGCGCTTGCGGACCTGGCCGCCGTCCGCGAGGAAGTCGAGCGTCTGCTGTCGACCCTTGGCGCGGTCTGATCGCGTCCCGAATAAAATTGTTTTCGCATGCGCACTCCCGTTACGCTCGTTACGGGCGCGAGCGGTGAGATTGGCCACGGCCTGATTACACGGCTCTCCGGTACAGGACGTCCCATCGTCACCATAGATCTCGCGCCGCTCGACCCCTCGCTCCACCGGCTGGTGCTGCGCGAGTTCACCGGCTCGATCACCGACAGCACGCTGCTCGAGCGAGTATTGGCCGAGTTCGAAGTAGACCTGATTTTTCATCTTGCCGCGCTGCTCTCGACACGCGCCGAGTTCACGCCAGTGACGGCGCATCATGTCAACGTCGAAGGCACCTTGACGCTACTGGAGTTCGCGCAGCGGGAAGGCGAGTCACACGGGCGGACAGTCCTTTTTCTGTATCCATCATCAGTGGCTGCGTACGGCCTGCCCGATTTGGCCACGAAAACCAAAGTCGGCCGCATCCGAGAAGATGAATGGAACACTCCGCGGACGATGTACGGGTGCAACAAGCTGTACTGCGAACACCTGGGTCGCTACTACGCAAGGTTCTACAAGCAGCTGGCTGCCCATGCGACTGGTCGCGTCGACTTTCGAAGCGTCCGCTTTCCCGGCCTGATTTCGGCTGTGACGATGCCCTCGGGCGGCACATCTGATTACGCACCAGAAATGATTCACGCCGCCGCACGAGGGGAGCCGTATACGTGTTTCGTGCGTCCCGACACCCGCATACCCTTCATGGCGATGCCGGATGCGATCTCCGCGCTGCTCGGTCTCGCAAAGGTCCCGCGCGAGCGCCTGACCCGAACGGCGTATAACCTCACAGCGTTCAATCCAACGGCGCAGCAGATCCACGATGCGGTGATGGCGGCATTTCCCGGCGCCATCGTGCGCTGGGGGACCGACGAGAAGCGCCAGAGCATCGTTGATTCCTGGCCCGAGGATGTCGACGACAGCGCCGCCCGTCGCGACTGGGGCTTCGCACCGGTGTACGATTTCAATGCTGCGTTCAAGGAGTACCTCATTCCGAACGTGCGCGAGCGATATCGATGATGCGCCTTCTTGTTGCGGCGGCTTCTCTGGCTGTCGTCGCCTTTCGTGCACACGCCGCGTTGGGCCACGAGGATCCTTCTATTCTTCGTGGCTCGGAGAACGACTCGATGAATGCCCTGGCAGAGCGTTACGTGAAGCTGGTGCTGGCGCTCGGTCAGCACGATGTCGACTACGTGGACGCGTACTACGGACCGCAAGAGTGGAAAAGTGAGGAGGCAGCAGCCAAACGAACGCTCGCTGACATCGAGCGTGATGCGGGAGCCACCCTGACCGCGCTCGCCGCGGCGAAGCCTGATGACTCCGCAGAAGAAGCGGTTCGGCTCAGGCATGAGTACCTGACCAGGCAGTTGGGAGCACTGCGGGCTCGAGTCTCGATGCTCCAGGGGCAGAAGCTCACGTTCGATGAAGAGTCCAGGGCGCTCTACGATGCGGTTGCCCCGACGCACACAGAGAGCGAATTCGATGCGGCGCTGCAGGAGCTTGAATCGCGACTCCCAGGCCAGGGAACGCTGACCGAGCGGTTCGATGCCTTCCGCTCACGGTTCATCGTGTCGAAGGACCGGCTGGACGCAACGTTCAAGGCCGCGATCGAGGGATGCCGCAGCCGCACGCGCGAACACATTTCACTGCCGCCGGAGGAGAGCTTCGTCGTCGAATATGTCACCGACAAGAGCTGGTCGGGTTACAACTGGTATCAAGGGAATTACCGCAGCATCATCCAGGTCAACACCGATTTGCCGATCTTCGTTGACCGGGCCATCGACCTGGCCTGTCATGAGGGTTATCCCGGACACCATGTCTACAACGTACTGCTGGAGAAAATGCTGGTGCGTGACCGCGGGTGGGTCGAGTTCTCGGTGTATCCGCTGCATTCCCCGCAGTCGCTCATCGCGGAGGGTTCGGCGAACTACGGCATTGATGTCGCGTTCCCCAGACCGGAGCGTCTTCAGTTCGAACGGACGGTGATCTTTCCGACGGCTGGTCTCGACGCGGGCGCGGTCGAAGGCTACTATGCCGTGCTGAGCCTCGTCGATCGACTCTCCTATGCCGGGAATGAAGCCGCTCGACGTTATCTCAATGGCCAGATCGATCGTGCGGCTGCCGCGCGGTGGCTCGAACGGTATGGGCTCTATTCGACGCCACGTGCACAGCAGCGAGTACGGTTTATCGATCAGTACCGAAGCTACGTGATCAACTACAACCTGGGCAAAGACATGGTGGCAAGATACGTCGAGGCTGAATCAGGTGGAGGAAGCGATACCTCGCGCCGATGGGACGTGTTCACCCGGCTGCTCTCGTCGCCTCGCTTGCCCTCCGGGTTAGCTCGGTAGCTCGGTGGCAGGGTTGCTGGTGACGGGGGAGTGGTGGTTATTGATCCGTCGGGAGTTGCCTGAGTGATTTGCGTTGAGATCAGCCGTCCGGGAGGACCCGAGGTTCTCGTGCCGGTCGAGCGGCCTGACCCTGTGCCCGGCCCCGATGACGTCCTCATTCGAGTCGCGGGCGCCGGCGTGAACCGGCCCGATGTTCTTCAACGGCAGGGGGCTTATCCGCCTCCCGCCGGCGCGAGTGATCTCCCCGGTCTCGAGGTCGCTGGCACGATCGCTGCCGTCGGATCGAATGTGAAGCAGTGGAAAGTGGACGATGCCGTGTGCGCGCTCATCGCCGGCGGTGGCTACGCAACGATGTGCGTGGCGCCGGCGTTGCAATGCCTGCCGGCGCCGATCAATCTGGATCTCGTATCGGCCGCGGCAATTCCGGAAACGTTCTTCACCGTCTGGACCAATGTGTTTGACCGGGGGCGGCTCCGCGCTGGTGAAACGGCCCTCTTTCACGGAGGTGCGAGCGGCATCGGCACAACGGCGATTCAACTCGCCGCGGCACGAGGCGTCACGGTACTTGCCACGGCCGGCTCGGACGAGAAGTGTCGTGCGTGCGAGGACCTGGGCGCCAAGCAGGCGATCAACTACCGCACGGCCGATTTCGTCGAGGCGATCAACGAGCTGACCAGTGGCAAAGGGGTCGACCTCATTCTCGACATGGTGGGCGGAAGCTACGTCGGCAGGAATCTCAAGGCGCTCGCGACTGAGGGCCGCCTCGTGCTGATCGGGTTCATGGGTGGCGAACCGACGGCGCCGGTCGATTTCCGCCGCATCCTCACTCGGCGGCTGACGATTACGGGTTCGACGCTGAGACCTCGGAGCGTCTCGGAGAAGGGGCAGATTGCCGCCGCGTTGCGAACGGAAGTCTGGCCACTGCTGGATCGTGGCGTCGTCAAGCCGGTGATCCATCGCGTCTTTCCGCTCGCTGACGCCGCCGAGGCGCACCGCTTGATGGAATCGAGCGAACACATCGGCAAGATCGTGCTCGCCACGTAGACCGGCCGCCAGGTAGTAGGGAGGGGCGGGTCTTGAGACCCGTCTTCACGTCGTCGAACCGGATGCTCTGTTCACCGCAGGGGCTATGATTAAGGCTCATTGCGACGAGCGCACAGGCGGAAGCTGTGTCGACGCCCAACGCTGACGATCTGATAGGTCAGACAATCGGTCCGTATGTCATCGGCGCCCGCGTCGGCGGCGGTGGCATGGGCGTGGTCTACCAGGCCAGGGACACGAAGCTGGGACGCACTGTCGCGCTGAAATTCCTGCCGCCGCAGTGGAGTCACGACGAAGACGCGCGACAGCGTTTCATCCGTGAAGCACAGGCGGCGTCGGCGACCAACCATCCGAACATCTGCACCATTCACGACATCGCGACCGCCCCCGACGGCCAACTGTTCATCGTCATGGCGTACTACGAGGGCCAGACGTTGAAGCAGCGACTGGCATCGGGTCCGCTGGGGATCGACGAGTCGCTCGACATCGCGACACAGATCGCGGACGGCCTCGCGAAAGCGCACGCGCAGAGTGTCGTGCATCGCGACGTCAAACCTGGCAACGTGATCCTGACTGAAGACGGCGCCCGCATCGTCGACTTCGGCCTCGCTACGTTTGCCGACGCCCTGAAGCTGACGGTTGAACACTCCACACTGGGGACCGCGGCTTACATGTCGCCGGAACAGGTACGCGGTCAGACCGCCGACGCGCGCTCCGACGTGTGGGCCGTGGGCGTGATCCTCTACGAGATGCTCACCGGTCACGTGCCGTTCCAGGGCTCGCATGCGGAAGCAATTGCCTATGCCGTGCGGAACGAGACGGCGGCTCCGATTCGCGCAACGCGCCCTGAAGTGGGGGAGGACGCCGAGCAACTCGTGTTCCGCGCGATGCATAAAGACCCGTCGATACGCTTCGCAAACGGACGCGATCTGGCGCGCGCGCTGCGACAGGTCCGCGGGCAGTCGATGCCGCTGGATCTGCGAACAGAAGTAGTGGTGGCACCGCACCCACCGGTATCGAAGGTTCGGCGTCTCCCGCGGTGGAAGATCGCGACCGCCGGAGTAGCGCTCACAGGAGTGCTGGCGGTCACCACGATGTGGCTGGTTGAAAGGCTGGCGCCCCCGGCAGCTACTGAGCGTGGACTTCCTGAAAACAAGAACGTCGCCGTATTCCCACTCGAGTTTGTCGGCGGCACGCCACAGGATCAGGCGTGGGCCACCGGGTTGAGCGCCGCGGTTTCGACTTGGTTGACGCGCCTGGCAGCCTCGACGCCGCTGCAAGTCGTTCGCTTCGACGACATGCGCTCAAGTCAGCTCGACGCGGCGGGCGTGCGCAGCGATCAGGGCGCAACGCTGATACTTGCTGGCACCGTCCAACGCGCCGGCCCCTCCATGCGCATCGCTTACAGCCTCCGCGACACTGCCACTTCGCAGGAACTCCGCAAGGCGACATTCGACGTTCCATCGTCGGACCCCACCGCACTGCAGAGTCGACTCTTGGAGATGGCGCTGGAGCTGCTCGCCGTACACGTCGCAGCATCTGAGCGCGAATCGTTGCTCCCGCGCGACACGACCGTCGCGGCTGCGAACACCCTCTACCTCGAGGGGCGAGGGTACCTCCAGTACTACGAGAAGCCAGAAAATATCGACGGCGCGATCGCCGCCTTCATGCGTGCGCTCGAATTGGACTCGAAATACGCGAAGGCACATGCCGGTCTCGGTGAAGCTTACTGGAGGAAGTACTACGAGACTAAGCAACTGCAATGGTCTGAGAACGCACAGACCAACTGCGGCAATGCGCTCGTTCTGAATCCGCAGCTTGCGGAGGCCCACATCTGCCTAGGTCGGCTCCACGACGGCCGCGGACGTTACGAATCGGCGGCCGTTGAATTCGAGCAGGCGCTCCAGACCGAGCCGACGAATGACGATGCCTACGCCGGTCTCGGCCACGCACAAGAAATGCTCGGGAGGATGGATCGAGCGGAGGAGACGTATCAGCGCGCTGTCGACTTGCGACCGCGTTATTGGGTGAATCACAACCGCCTCGGGCACTTCTACTACAATGCCGGGCGCTATGCAGATGCCGTGGAAATGTTTCTGCAGGTTGTGGCGCTTACGCCGGATGGATTCCGCGGTTACAGCAATCTAGGTGGCGCGTACATACAGCTTGCTCGCTACGACGATGCAATTGCTGCGTTGGAGCGTTCGCGCGCGATTCGTGCGACGACTTCGAACACATCGAATCTCGGAACGGCCTATTTCAACCGCGGCCGCTTCACCGAAGCTGCTCGCGCATTCGAACAGGCCGTCAAACTGGTGGACACCAATCCCGAATTGTGGGGGAACCTGGGCGATGCCTACCATTGGGCGCCCGACGAGCGTCCGCGTGCAGCCGCCGCCTACCGCCGCGCAATCTCCCTTGGGCGGTCGCAACTTACGGTCAACCCGAAGGACGCGGCGCTTCTCGTCAAGTTGGGCCATTACCACACAATGCTGGGCGAGCGGAAGGATGCTCTTGCCCTGGTGGAGCGAGCGCTCAGGATTGCCCCTTCCGACGGTTTCGTGCTTTTCAAGTCCGCCGTGACCCTCAACAATCTGGAGGCGACTGACCGAGCGCTCGATTTGTTGGAGAAGGCGCGTGCGGCGGGTTACTCGGTAACGATCATTCGCGATACGCCGGATCTCGGCAACCTTTGGCGCTATCCACGATTCCAAGATCTCGTGCGTGGACGATGACGTGACGTAACAGACGGTACGAAAAGGAGGGCGCATGCTGAAACAGATACGGATCGGGGCAGATGGCAAGATTGTCGACGCGGATCGATCCACGCACACAACGAAAGCCGGCGGGAAGGGAGGGCCCGATCAGGTGCAGTGGGTGCGGGCGCCCGGCGTCAATGGAAACTATACGATCCGCTTTCCCGGCGGCCCGTTCCAAGCCGGTCACAGCATCGAGGTTCCACCAGGCGGTCCCCACACAGTGTCCCAGCCCCCAGGAACCTACAAGTACGACGTTCTCGACGGAAGCGGTGGCGTCACAGACGACCCTGACGTCATCATCGACAGTTAGTACCGGCACTCGTACCCGTTCCGCTTACGTAAGGCCGCGACGCATCGCCTCTGATCGAAGGCGTGCTCAGGAACGGCCTATTCGCTGAATAGCCAGAGTTCGTTTAACTTCATCCAGCCGATGCTGGATGGGAGGATATCGTGGCGCAACGAGGAGGGCCCATGTTGAAACACATTCGGATTACGTCAGATGGCGTAATCGTGGATGCGGATAGGAGCGTGCACACCACCAGAAGAGGCGAGGGAGGTCCGGATAAGGTGCAGTGGCAGGTACAGGGCGCGGGCAACGAAAAATACCAGATCCGCTTCGGATACTTGTCTGGCAGCCCGTTCCAGGCTGAGAGCCCTCACATCATCGATTTGCCACACCCTCCGCTTGCAGTGTCGCAGGATCCACGCAGGTACAAGTACGATGTTCTCAAGAACGGAACAGTCACGGACGACCCCGATGTGATCATCGACAGCTAAACCACTCTTCACGTGCCCTTAAATAGACGCCGCAGTCGGTCCCGGAACGAAACATGAGAGACGGCGATTAGGGCCTCAGAAAGCTGCTTGGCCGTTGGATACCGGTCGGTGGCGCGCTTGGCGAGCAGGCGGTTGACCACATGCTCGAGTTGTTTCGGATGCTGAGGCGCCAAGCCGGTGAGAGGCGCAGGATCTTTATCGAGCACATTGGACACGGTTTCTGACGGGGAGGCACCCGCGAACGGCAGCCTCCCCGTTGCCATCTCATACATCACGATGCCGAGAGAAAACAGGTCGCTGCGCGGATCGAGCGGCAGTTGCAGGATGCGTTCGGGCGCCATGTAGTTGGCCGTCCCCATGGGCCGTCCCGGAATCGTCGACCCTTCGGGTCCGAGTTCGTGGGTTTCGATCGTCGCGAACCGCCGGGCCAGGCCGAAGTCGAGGACTTTTACCTGCTTCGTGTCACTCACGATGATGTTGCCCGGCTTGATGTCGCGGTGGACGATCCCCTTCGCGTGAGCCGATCCGAGTGCGGCCGCGACCTGCTGCGAAATTTCCACGATCGCCGACGTCGACAGCTCGTTGCGCGCCATGTAGGTCTTGAGATTGAGCCCTTCGACGCATTCCATTGCGATGAACGCCCGTCCCTGGAAGCGGTCGATCTCATAAATCGTGCAGATATTCGGGTGATTGAGCTGCGCGATTGTGTCGGCCTCGCGCTGAAATCGCCGTTCGGCGTCGGGATCGTCGGCCGATTCTTCGGGAAGGAACTTGAGGGCGACTTTCCGCGCTAACCGGACATCTTCGGCTTCATAGACGATGCCCATTCCGCCACTGCCGAGCTTGCCGGTGATGGTGTAGTGACTGACCGTGTGTCCGAGCATCGGGGGTCCATGAGGATACACGTACGTTCGATCTTCGGTGCAAAGGCGTTGAATGCAACGAGGAGGTTTCCCGCTATGATGGCTGCGAGTCTCACAAAGGTGCACGAAGCGTCCGGCAAGAAGTCCACCACCCCACCGGCCCGCGCGATCCCGGGCGACGGTGCTCTTCTCAGTGACGAGCCGACCATCGAGTTGGTCGTGCGCGCCCGAGACGGCGACCGTATGGCGGTCGAGGCGTTACTGCAGCGCTCGATCCCGGGCCTTACTCGTTTCGCCCATGGGCGCCTCCCTGCCGCCGCCCGCGGCTCCCTCGACACGGGGGACTTGGTACAGGAGACGGTGTTGCACGTCCTGCGGCGGCTCGACACTTTCGAGCCGAGACACGTCGGCGCAATGCAGGCGTACTTGCGCCAGTCGGTGATTAATCGGATCCGGGACGAAGTGCGCCGGATCGGTCGCCACCCGGCGCCGGCTGAACTGCCGGAGGACCTTCCCTCGGAGATGCCGTCTCCACTCGAGGAGGCCGTTCGCGCCGAAGCCTACGATCGCTATCGGGCAGTGCTGGTACAGCTAAGTCCACGCGATCGGGAGATGGTGGTCGCGCGCATCGAGGCTCAGTGGAATCTCGGGGAAATCGCCCAGCGGTTCAACATGCGGACGGTCGATGGGGCGCGCATGGCGGTTACGCGTGCCCTGCGGCGGCTCGTGAACCGGATGAAAAGCTAATCCGCGACGACGACCCGCCGGCTACTGGTGTGCGAGCGGAGGACGTCTGACGTCAGGCGCTTACTGAGATAGACCTTGGACTCGCGGTTGTCCGTCGGGTGGATCTCGTATTTGATCACGTTGAATTCGAGCTGATCGAGCGTGCCGCGCATGTCGTAGTAGCGATTCTTGGTCTTCACGACGACCTCGTGAAACCCCGCGGCGTGTGCCCAGACTTCGGATTCCTCGGTCAATGCCCGGAAGTGCCCCTGGCCGCGCCAGTCGCGGCGTGTGCCTCCCACCCAACTGTAGAGGACCTTGCGATCTTCGAAGACGACGCTGTTCTTCAGCCGAGTGACCAGATCGGCGAGCTTCGGTTCGGTCTCGTCGGTTCGGATCTCATGGACGATTTTGAAAGCCACGGGGACGATCGTGCCCGGATCGTCGCGCAATGGAGCCTCGGCCATCAGAATCAGAAACTCCCGGTGGCGTAAGCGCGAAACGATTTCGGTCGCCGTCTTCTTGCGCGGAAACTCGCCGAAATACTCTTCGATGTACTGGATCTCGAGGGCACCGGTCTCGAGGGGGTATTGCTTGATCAGATACTCCATCAAGGCTGTGGGCTCTGGTCTTTGGGCTCTAGGCTTCTGGTTTAGGTTCTGGGTTCACGCGAGGCACCCTAAATTCTATAGGCTTTGACGGCCAGGCGAGAGCCCCTCAGGGTTCATACCCCAAGTTCGGCAGAAGCCAGCGTTCGGCGTCGGTCTGGGTGACCCCTTTGCGCCGGGCATAGTCCTGGACCTGGTCACGGCCAATCCGCCCAACGCTGAAATATCTGGCCGCTTGGTGGGCGAAGTACAGGCCACTCACCGAGGCCGCCGGCATCATCGCGAAGCTTTCGGTCAACGACATCCGGGCGCGCTCGGCGCCAAGCAGATCGAACAGCCGGCGTTTCTCGCTGTGATCGGGGCAGGCCGGATATCCAAACGCGGGGCGGATACCCCGATAGCGCTCCGAGAGCAGGTCGGCTTGTGTGAGCTGTTCATTGATGCCGTAGCCCCACTCAGACCGGGCGCGCTGATGCAGCCACTCCGCGCATGCCTCCACGAGTCGATCGGCGAGGGCCTTGACCATGATGGCGTGGTAATCGTCGTGCTGCTGCTCGAAGCTGCGAGCGAGGGTGTCCGCGCCCAGCCCCGCGGTGGTGGCAAACGCGCCGATGAAATCGGTCAGCCCTGATTCGATTGGCGCAACGAAGTCCGCGAGCGACAGATGCGGGATGTCATCGGCCATCTGTTCCTGCTGACGTAGCATCGGAAATCGAGTGACCTCGCGACGCTCTGACCTTCCATTGAACCCCGAATCCCGCCCCTCGACGTTGCTCGGGGCGCCCTGAGCCTTTGAAGGGCGAGTCCCGAATCCCGGATGAAACACCACCACATCCTCGCCATCAGCGTTGGCGGGCCAGAAGCCGTAGACGGCACGCGCCTGAATCAGCTTCTCAGCGACGATGCGATCGAGCAGCGTGCGGGCGTTGTCGAACAGCTCCCGTGCCGCGCGGCCGTACTGCGGATGGTCCAGAATCGCTGGAAAGCGTCCCTTCAGTTCCCATGCCGCGAAGAAGAACGTCCAGTCGATGTAGGGAACGAGATCGGCGAGGTCGACGTCGATGACGGTCGTGCCCCGGAATGTCGGCACTGCGATAACAGACGGCGTCCAGTCCAGTCGCAGCCGTTTCTTCGTTGTCTCTGGCCATGGCAGGAGCGGCCGGCGCTTCAACGCGGCGTACTGGACGCGCACGCGCTCTTGTTCTGCGCGATTGGTGGCGTCGAATTGGGGGCGCTGTGACCTATCGAGCAGTCGCGCCACGACGTCGACGGCTTTTGACGCATCGATCACATGAACGACGGGTTGGCCATCGTACTCCGGGGCGATCTTGACCGCGGTGTGCTGTCGGCTCGTGGTCGCGCCTCCGATGAGCAGGGGAAGGGACATCGCCCGCCGCTCCATCTCACGCGCCACGAAAACCATCTCGTCGAGCGATGGCGTGATGAGCCCGCTCAGTCCGACGAGGTCGGCGCCCGTATCGACGGCCGCCTGCAGAATCTTGTCGGCGGGCACCATGACGCCGAGGTCGATGACCTCGTAGTTGTTGCACCCGAGCACGACGCCGACGATGTTCTTGCCGATGTCGTGGACGTCGCCTTTCACGGTGGCAAGCAGTACTTTTGACTTGTGACCTTTGACCTTTGACCTTGCCTCCTCTTCAGCGAAGTAAGGAAGGAGGCAGGCGACCGCTTTCTTCATCACGCGGGCGCTCTTGACGACCTGCGGCAGGAACATTTGCCCGGCGCCGAAGAGATCACCAACGACGCGCATGCCGCTCATCAGCGGGCCTTCGATCACATCGAGTGGCCGTGCCAAAGCGCGGCGGGCCTCCTCGACATCCTGCTCGATGAAATCGACGACGCCCTGCACGAGGGCATGCTCGAGGCGCTTGTCGACCGGGAGCTCGCGCCAGGCCAGGTTGGCAGCCTGACTTCCTGCGCGTCCCGCGACCGTGGCCGCAAACCGCACGAGCCGATCGGTGGCGTCCTGCCGCCTGTTGAGGATCACGTCCTCGACATGCTCCAGCAGATCTTTCGGGATCGTCTCGTACACCGTGAGCTGTCCGGCGTTGACGATCGCCATGTCGAGCCCGGCTTTGATGGCGTGATACAGGAAGGCCGAGTGCATCGCTTCGCGGACCACGGTATTACCGCGGAACGCGAACGACAGGTTGCTGACGCCACCGCATATCTTGATGCCCGGGCACGTCACCTTGAGGATGCGCGCCGCCTCGATGAAATCCAGCGCGTAGAAATTGTGCTCCTCGAGACCGGTCGCGATCGCGAGGATATTGAGGTCGAACACGATGTTGGCAGGATCGAAGCCAAGTCGCCCGGTTAGCAGCCGGTACGCGCGTTCGCAGATCTCAATCTTGCGTCCGGCCGTATCCGCCTGGCCACGTTCGTCGAACGCCATTACGACCAGCGCGGCGCCGTACTGTCGAACGATGCGGGCCTTGCGCAGGAAATCGTCCTCTCCCTCTTTGAGACTGATGGAGTTGGCGATCGCCTTGCCCTGGACGCACTGAAGACCGGCTTCGATGACCGACCACTTCGAGCTGTCGATCATGAACGGTAGTCGCGCGATCTCCGGTTCCGTTGCCACGACGTTCAGGAACGTCGTCATCGCGGCCTCCGAGTCGAGCATCCCCTCGTCCATGTTGATGTCGAGGATGTTCGCGCCCCCACGTACCTGTTCGAGTGCGATGGCGGCCGCGTCCAGGTACTGCTGGTTGGCAATCATCGTCGCGAAGCGTTTCGAGCCGGTCACGTTGGTGCGCTCGCCAACAACGATGAGCGTGGAGTCGGGGCGGATGGTCAGTGTTTCGAGGCCGGAAAACTGCGTGAACTTTTCGGGACTCGAGATCCGGGATCCGGGA
>Ga0075428_100000164_pt1 | contig 61044 bp, 67 predicted proteins | sample RhiMetdeltSRZDD2_FD_75291 | JGI IMG/M metagenome (GOLD analysis project Ga0075428, IMG submission 75291) | Populus rhizosphere microbial communities from Tennessee, USA - Rhizosphere MetaG P. deltoides SRZDD2 | ecosystem: Host-associated > Plants > Roots > Rhizosphere > Soil | place: USA... | reverse complement strand
GGACTTCTATGACTCGGCGCATTCTCGGCGTGCTGCTAGCCATCATCCTCGCCGTCATCGGGACCGGCGCGGTACTCCTCTACATCTACACCGCCAAGAACTCGGTCGCCGAGGGGCAGACGGCGGTGAAGGTGCTCGTGGCCAAGCAACGGATACCGGCCGGCACGTCCGCGGAGTCCATCCGCGGCAAGGGTTTGGTCGAGGAGGTGGTGATGCCGGCCGCGACCGTGCCCGCCGACACCCTGACCGCCATCGCCGAGGAGCTCGACAAGCTGGTGCTCACCCACGACGTCCAGCCGCGGCAGCTCATGCTCAAGGGCATGTTCGGCGCGGCGACCCGGCTCTCCGGCGGCATCGCGGTGCCGGAGAAGATGCTCGCACTGTCCATCAAGACGGCGGTCGAGGAGGAGGTCGGCGGGTTCGTGCGGCCCGGCTCGCAGGTCGCCGTCTTCGCCACCTTCGAGCCCACCGACGGCCGGCCGGTCACCAAGCTGCTGCTGCCGCGGGTGGAGACCCTGGCGGTGGGCGCCTACGGCCAGGACGGGGTGACATCGTCGCAAAAGGACGGTGAACGCGGGGGCCGAGCGGCCGGCACCGTCACCCTGCTGGTGACCGTGGCGGTGAGCCAGGCGGACGCGGAGAAACTGGTGCACGCCATGCGTTTTGGCGAGATCTACCTGGCTCTGCTGACCGACAGCTCCGAGGTCCGCCCGGGCAGCGGGGTCGATCACCAGACGTTGATGCGCTGAAATGACTTCCGCCATGACGATCATCTATGAGACCCGGGACGGCGCGCACCTGGCCGCCCTGCTCGGTGACGCCGTGGTCGCCACCACCGCCGAGGCGCTGGTGGAACGGGTCAACGCGGACATCATGGAGATCCTTGTCGTGTTTGGACCGAGCATCCCGCTGGAGGAGGCGCTGGGCTTCGCCGACCAATGCCGGACAAGGCGGCCGGCCCTCGGGGTGGTGCTGCTGCGCGACGAGATCACCGGTGACGATGCGTCCGAGGCCTTGCGGTACGGCGTGCGCGAGATAGTGCCCAGTGGCGACCACGCCGGCGTGCTGGCCGCCTGCGCCCGCTCGCGGGACATGTCCCGCAAGCTGATTCAAGGCTCGGGCCGCCCGACCGGCCGGGCCAGGGTTCCCACCCAGGCTCACGCGGACCGGCGGGAGGGCAAGGTCATCACGGTCTTCTCCGCCAAAGGTGGTTGCGGCAAAAGCACTCTGGCCACCAACCTCGCGGTCACGCTCGCCTCCGGGGACACAAAGGTCTGTCTGGTCGACCTCGATCTGGCCTTCGGCGACGTCGCGATCCTGTTGCAGCTCGCTCCGGAAAGGACGATCGCCGACGCCATCGGGGTGGCCGACCGCATCGACGAGACCGGATTCCGTACCTTGCTCACCCGCTACCGCCCCGGCCTGGAGGTGCTGCTCGCGCCGATCAAACCGGCCGCGTCGGAGGAGATCGGCCCGGACCTGATCTCGGAGCTGCTGCACCTGTCGCGGGCCGACTTCGACTACATCGTGGTCGATACCGCCAGCGCGCTGTCCGGGCAGATGCTCGCCGCGCTCGACGCTACGCACCATTACGTGCTGATCGCCACGCCCGAACTGCCGTCGCTGAAGAACCTGCGGGTCACCATGGACACCTTCGATCTGCTGGACTACCGCCGGGACGCGCGGACCGTCGTGCTCAACCGGGCGGACAGCAAGGTCGGACTGTCCCTTCCGGACATTCAGAGGGCTCTGCGGGTACCCATAAATGCTTATATCCCAAGCAGCAGGGACGTTCCGCTGTCAGCCAACAAGGGTGTCCCCCTGGCCGTGTCGCATCCCGGCCATCCCGTCAGCGTCGCGGTGAACGAGTTGGCGGCCAAGCAGTTCATCATGGCCGAGGCGCCGCGTCCCAAACGCAGCCTGTTCGCAAGGGGTAAGGCATGAGTCTTCAAGAGCGCCTTGGCTTGAACGGCGCGATCGATCAGGCCGCGACCACCACGATGCCGATATCATCGTTGCCGCTCAACGGTTCCGCGGCGCTCAGCCGGCGCAACGCCCGCCGCGCCTATGATCCGCTCGCCGGTGTACGCAGGCGGGCGCACCAGTCGCTGCTGGAGCAGCTGGGCCCGCAGCTCTACGAGACCGTCTCCGACGACACGGAGCTGGAGCGGCGGGTGCGGGAGTTGTTGCCCGGCATCCTCTCCGCCGAGGAGCAGATCCTGACCGCGGCCGACCGGACGTTGGTGTACCGGCAGGTCCTCGACGAGATCCTGGGGCACGGGCCGATCGAGCCGTTGCTGCGCGACCCCGAAATTACGGAGATCATGGTCAATGCCTGGGACCGGATCTACGTGGAGCGCTTCGGGCACCTGCACATCGTGGACGCGACGTTCATGGACGAGGCGCACCTGCGCCGGGTGATTGACAAGATCGTGTCGCGGGTGGGCCGCCGGGTCGACGAAGCATCGCCGATGGTCGATGCCCGCCTGCCGGACGGCAGCCGGGTCAACGCCGTCGTGCCGCCGATCGCGCTCGACGGCGCCGCGCTGACCGTGCGCAAGTTCGCCGCCACGCCCTTCACCGCGGAGGATCTGATCCGCTTCGGCACGATGACCCCGCAGGTGGCGGCGCTGCTGCGGGCGTGCGTGCAGGGGCGGCTGGACATCATCATCTCCGGCGGGACGGGCACCGGAAAGACAACGCTTCTCAATGTGGTCTCGGGATTCCTGCCCGCCGACGAGCGCATCATCACCATCGAGGACTCGGCCGAGCTCCGGCTGGCGCAGGAACACGTGCTGCGCATGGAGTATCGCCCGCCCAACATGGAGGGGCGCGGCGAGGTCACCATCCGGGACCTGGTGCGCAACGCCTTGCGCATGCGTCCGGATCGGATAGTCGTCGGTGAGGTGCGTGACGGAGCCGCGCTGGACATGTTGCAGGCCATGAACACCGGCCACGACGGGTCGCTGACCACGGTCCACGCCAACTCCCCGCGAGACTCGTTGTCGCGCATAGAGACCATGGTGCTGATGGCCGGGATGGACCTGCCGGTGCGGGCCATCCGCGAGCAGATAGCCAGCGCGGTCGATGTCGTCATCCAGCTGACCCGGCTGCGCGACGGCACCCGCCGGATCACCCAGATCACCGAGGTCACGGGCATGGAGGGCGAGGTGGTCACGATGCAGGACCTGTTCGTCTTCGACTACCGCGCCGGGCAGGACCAGTACGGGCGGCACCTGGGAGGCTTGCGCGGCACCGGTTTGCGGCCGAGGTTCGTGGACACGCTCGCCGACCACGGCATCACCGTGCCGCCCGAGATCTTCGCGAGGACCATGTGATTATCTCCGCTTTGCTGGCCGCCACATTCACTTTGGTCGCTCCGGGGTTGACCGTCACCGGGGTCCGGCAGGAGCCGGGGCTCATCGAGTTTTACTTGTCCGGCAACGACTTACCCAGCCTCGACACGGTGACGGTCGCGATCGGGGACCGCGTGCTCGAGTCGACTGCGGAGCAGATTTCGGCCACCGCAACGGATGTGCCGCGCCGGGCGGTGGTGCTTGTCATCGACACCTCCGGATCCATGGCGGGCGCGCCGATCATCGGCGCACGCGCGGCGGCTCAGGCCTATACCGATCGCCTCCCGCCCGACGTCCAATTAGGACTCGTGGCCGCCGGTGCTCCGGCCCGGGCCGTCCTCGCGCCCACCGCCGACCGGGCCGCCGCCCGGCAAGCCATCGCGGCCCTCGCCGCGGTCGGTGACACGGCGCTGTACGACGGCGCTCGCATCGCCGGAGGCCTTATGAGCCAAGGGGATTGGAGCCAGCGGCGGATCGTCACGCTGTCGGACGGCGCCGACACGTCCTCGTCGGCCACCCTGGCCATGGTGACGGAGATGGCGATTCCCATTGATGCGATTGCTTTTCGGGTACCCGACTCGGCCGTCCTGGCTGGGATGGCCGCAACCACCGGCGGTCGTTTCTACTCCGCATCGGACACGGCGGCGCTCGCGACCGCGTTCACCGAGGCCGCCGCCTCGTTCACGGCCCGGTTCCTGGTGCGGGCCAACGTGCCGCCCGAGATGAACGGCCAGCAGGCCACGCTGACCATCGGCGCGGGCGGGATCAGCACCGAGATCTCGCTGCAGCTGGCCCTCGACACGCGAATCTCGGGTCCGCTCAAGGGCGTTCCGGCGCCGCCGCCCGGCGCCACCATGCTGCTGATCGTCGTCGGCGCGGTCTTCCTCGGGTTGCTCGTCGCCGCGCTCATGGTCGCCTCGCCCATGTTCGGCGCCGCCGAACGCCGCCGGCGCGTGGCCCAGATCGAGCAGTTCACCATGGCGGCCGCCGCACCGGCGCAGCAGCGGAGCGAGGGCCAGGTGGCGCAGGCCGCTCTGGCTTTGTCCGCGCAGGTGCTGCGCTCGGCCAACGCGGAGAGCCGTATCGCGCAACAACTTGACCGGGCGGGCATGCGGCTGCGACCGCACGAGTGGCTGCTGCTGCGGGCGATCGCGTCCCTGGTGCTGGGACTGCTGCTGAGCCTGATGATGAACCCGGTCGCGGGCTTCCTGCTGGGGTTGCTGCTCGGCGTCGTGGCAACATCGATCTACCACCGGAGGCGGACGAGCAAGCGGGTCAAGGCGTTTGGCGACCTGCTGCCGGACGCCCTCCAGCTGGTGACCGGCTCGCTGCGGGCCGGCTTCTCGCTCAGCCAGGCGCTGGACGCCATGGTGCGCGAGCTGCCCGACCCGATCTCGACCGAGTTCGGCCGCGCGCTGGGCGAGACACGCCTGGGCATCGACATCGAGGACGCGCTTGAACGGCTGGCGAAACGGTTGCGCAACCAGGACTTGGCGTGGGCGGTCGTGGCGATCCGGGTGCAGCGCGAGATCGGCGGTAACCTGGCCGAGGTGCTCGACAACACGGTGGAGACGATCCGTGAGCGCGAGTCGCTGCGCCGGCACATTCGCGCGCTGTCGGCCGAGGGCCGGTTGAGCGCCTGGGTGCTGGTGCTGCTTCCGGTAGGGGTGGGCATTTTCACGGCGGTTTTCCGGGGGGAGTACCTCAGACCCCTCTACACCCGGCCGGTAGGCATCCTGATAAGCGTTCTCGCCCTGGGGCTGTTCGCATTGGGTACCTTCTGGCTGTCCCGACTGGCCAAAGTGGAGGTTTGAACATGGTCATGCTGCTGGTCGGAGTCGGCTCCATCTTCGCGGCGATCGCGCTCGGTGTGTTCACCCTCATCTCGGCGAGCATCGGGCGTAGCGGGACGGCGAAGGTGTTGGAATCCTTGGATTCCGTGTACTCGGTAGGGCGGGCCGCTCCGGCCGAGGAGAACCTGCGGCAACGGCTCGCTCCGGTGATTTCGGCGATGACCCCGCGCGGGGTCACAGCCTGGTTGCAGCGCTGGCTCGACTACGCGGGCAACCCGGCCTCGTGGCCGCCCGAGCGCATCATGGAGATGCAAGGCTTGGGGTTGCTCGTCTTCGCGTTCCTGGGCGGAGCCTTCGCCTTCATCATCGGCTTGGGCCCCACCGGGTTTGTGGTGTTCGTCGCCGGCGGGGCAGTCTTCGGCTTCATGGCACCATTCATCATCGTCTACGACCTGGGTGTGCGGCGGCAGCAGGACATCCGGCGCCAGCTGCCCGACGCGCTCGATCTGCTGACCCTGGCCGTCGAGGCGGGCCTGGGATTCGATGCCGCGATGGCACAGGTGGCCGCCTCCATGCCCGGCGCGCTGTCGCGCGAGTTCGCCCGGATGCTCCACGAGATGCAGATGGGCCAGCGACGGGCCGAAGCCATGCGCGCCTTGGCCCGGCGGACCACGGTCAGCGAGCTTCGGACCATCATGACGTCGCTGGTTCAGGCCGGCGAGCTGGGCATCCCGATCGCCAACGTGCTGCGCGAGCAGTCTCGCGAGATGCGCGTGAAGCGGCGGCAGAAGGCGGAGGAGGTCGCGCGCAAACTTCCCGTGAAGGTGATTTTCCCGTTGGTGCTGTGCCTTTTTCCCGGGCTGTTCGTCATCGTGATCGGCCCGGGGCTCATCAACATTCTCGACGCTTTCAGGTAGTCCCCTGGGTGCGGATCGCCTCGGCGCGGGAATGCACATCAAGCTTGCTGTAAACCCGCGCCACATAGGTCCGCACCGTCGACTCCGTCACCCTTAGACGGCGGGCAATGGCCGTCAGGCTCTCGCCCTTGTGCAGATATTGGAGTACCTCCTGCTCGCGCGGGCTCAACACGTGCCGGTGGCGGCGCTTGATGAGGGCGGCGGCCAGATCCGGGGATGTGAAGGACGTGGGGGCCACGGCGGCGTGGCGGATGGCTGAAATCAACACTTCCACCGGGGCCGAGCGGGAGAGGTACCCGGAAAGACCCGCGGCCAGCGAATCGAGCACCAGATCGTGGTTGTCCGGCCCGGTGAGCAGCAGCCCCAGCTGCGGATGCTCGGCCCGCAGCGTGCGGGCCAGCTCGAACCCGTGCTCGCCGTGGGCACCGTCGCCGTCCGGCAGGGCAACATCGATGACGACCACGTCCGGCCGGCACTCGGCGGTCAGCGTGATCGCCTCGGCCACGGTGTCGGCCTGACCGGCCAGCGTGAGGTCGGCGCTGCCCTGGACCGCCGTGCGGTATCCCAGCCGCGACAGCGTCACCGCATCAGCCGTGATCAGCCGGACCGCCATGGGGAACCTCAATCCTGTCGTCTGGTTGTCCCCGTGGAAACGTCCAATGCCTACGGTCCAACAGCGTATGCCCAGCCCACGGCGTAACGGTCCCCTCGTTCGGCGCGAATTGCCCAACAGCCGTGTCGCATTGCCGACCAATTCCGGGTCTCGCATTTTCCCCGAAAATGCTGCCTCCCAACGCGGCGAGACAGCATTCTCTCGAAAAATGCCAAGATCGATGATCATGGGGTGTGGCCAGCTGGCGAAAAGGTCAGCCGCGCAGTGGCGCGGTGGCGAAGGAGGCGATGCCCGCCTCGAACGTCACCGAAGCACTGAAGCCGAGTTCCTTGCGGGCGCGGTCCGGCGAGGCGGTGATGTGGCGTACGTCGCCGGGGCGGAAGGCGCCGGTCACGTGCGGCGCGGGGCCGGACATGGCGGTGGCCAGCGCGGTGGCCATCTCGAGGATGGTGTGGGGCGACCCGGTGGCGATGTTGTACGCCGTGAGTGTCCCAGGTGGACAGTCGAGATTTTCCGAGGCCAGCAGGTTGGCGCGGGCCACATCGGTCACGTGGATGAAGTCCCGCCGCTGACCGCCGTCCTCGAAGACCTGAGGCGCCTCGCTTCGTTCGAGCGAGGACCTGAAAATCGCGGCCACCCCTGAATAGGGAGTATCGCGGGGCATGCGAGGGCCGTAAACGTTGTGGTAGCGCAAGGCGATGGCGGTGCCGCCCACAGCGCGGGCCCAGGCACCGGCGAGGTGCTCCTGGGCGAGTTTGGTTGCGGCATATAGGCTGCGAGGCTCCATCAGCGCGGTCTCGTCCACAAGCGACGGTGACAGTGGCGATGAGCATACCGGGCAAGCGGGTTCAAAAAGCCCGGCCCGCAGAGAGGAAACCAGGCGAGCGGCCGGCCGCTGGGCGCCATGCGCGGCGCACTCGTAAGCACCCTCACCATAAACCACCATCGAACTGGCCAGCACCAGCCGCGAAACGCCGGCCGAGGCCATTTCGGCCAGCAGCACGGCGGTCCCCAGATCGTTGCAGGAGACGTATTCTGGAGCGTCGGCCATGTCCACGCCCATCCCGACCATGGCCGCCTGATGACACACCGCATCGACACCACGCAATGCGGCCCGCACCGCGGAAGGGTCGCGGATGTCGCCCGTCATCACGCCGGCTCCGCCATGCGCCGCGGGCAGCAGGCAGTCGAGCTCGACGACCTCGTGCCCGGCGTCCTGGATGATCTCAGCGATGTGTGAGCCGATGAAGCCCGCGGCGCCGGTGAGAAGGATGCGCATGCCTCGAGGTTAACCGCGGACACCGCCGTCGAACCGATCCGTAAGAGTGTCGTAAGGATCTATACGGGGCATTTCCTCATACGGTGAGGCTGTGATCGATGTGGTGCTTCCCTGCCTCGACGAGGCGGCGGCTTTGCCTTGGGTTCTGAAGAGAATTCCTCCTGGGTACCGGGCGATCGTCGCCGACAACGGATCGTCCGACGGTTCCCCGCGGATCGCCGCCGACCTGGGTGCGACCGTGATTCACGTGCCGCAGCGCGGGTTCGGGGCGGCCGCGCACGCCGGACTGCTGGCGGCCACGGCCGACGTGGTGTGCTTCGTCGACGCGGACGGCTCGCTTGATCCCACGCAGCTTCCCCTTCTCACCCGGCCCATCGCGGACGGTGACGCCGACCTGGTGCTCGGGCGCCGCCGCCCGACCACCCGCGCGGCGTGGCCGGTCCACGCCCGCCTCGGTAACAGCTTCCTCTCCTGGCGACTACGGCGCGTAGCGGGCGTGAGGATTCACGACCTGGGCCCGATGCGAGCCGCCCGGCGACACGCCCTGCTGGCCCTCGGGATTACGGACAGGCGTTTCGGGTACCCCTTGGAAATGGTTTTGCTGGCGGGAAAGGCCGGCTGGCGCGTCAAAGAAGTCGATGTGGACTACGCGCCGCGGACCGAGGGCACGAAGTCCAAGGTGACCGGCACCGTCCGCGGGACTCTGCACGCCGTCCACGACATGTGGAAGGTGCTGGCGACGTGAATCTCCAGATCGTCGTGGTCGCGAAGGAACCGTTGCCGGGCAAGGTGAAGACGCGTCTTCAGCCGTCCTGCACCGCTCACCAGGCGGCGCGGATCGCCGAGGCCGCCCTGGCCGACACCCTGACCACGGCGAGCCGGACGCCGGCCGCCCGGCGGATCCTGTTGCTGGAAGGCGATTATCCGGCTCCGCCCGGCTGGGAGGTGACGAAGCAGCACGGCGAAGGCCTCGCCGAACGCCTGGCCAACGGATTCGCCGAGACGGCCGAGCCCGGACTGGCGACCCTGCTGATCGGAATGGACACCCCCCATGTCACGCCTTCCTTGCTGACCACCGTCGCGAGTGGACTGTCCGAAACGGATGCGGTGCTCGCCCCGGCGGAGGACGGCGGCTGGTGGGCGCTGGCAATGAACGATCCGCTCTACGGCAAGGCTCTCGCGACGGTGCCCACATCCCGGCCCGACACCGGCTGGCTCACCATCGAAGCGCTTGCCCAGCAAGGACTTTCGGTCGGCCTCGCCCCGGTCCTGCGCGACGTCGACACCATCGACGACCTGCGGTCCGTGGCGGCGCTGTGCCCCGACGGCAGCCATTTCACCCGCGCCCTCGCCGCGCTGGACCTGCTGTGAACACCGCACTCGCCACCTACGGCAAGGTGCTGCGCCAGGCGGCCGCCGGCCGGACCACCCCGATCGCGCTGCGCTCGCCCGCCGGGCAGACCCTGGCCCGCATGGATGCGGCGTTGTGGGTCGGCGGTCCGCGCCCCGGCGACGAGACGGTCCTGGACGCCTGCACCGGCGCCACGCTCGACGTGGGCTGCGGCCTGGGGCGGCTGGTCAGCGCGCTCGCGCTGCGCGGCGTACCGGCGCTCGGCATCGACATCAGCACCGAGGCGATCCGGCAAGCCCATCGCCGGGGCGCGGCGGCCCGGCTGTGCGACGTGTTCAGCGACGTGCCCGATGCCGGCTGGTGGGCGCACGTCCTGCTGATCGACGGCAACATCGGGATCGGCGGTGCGCCGGTCAGCCTGCTCCACCAGTGCGCAAAACTGTTGCGCGCCAACGGAACCCTGGTCGCCGAGGTGGGCGCTCCCGGCTCGCGGACCTGGCGGCGCCGGGTTCAGCTGCACCACAACGGGACCAGCACCCCGAGCTTCCCATGGGCGGGGGTGGCCATCGACGACCTGGCGCCCCTGGCCGCCTATGCTGGCCTGGTCGTCATCGACCGCTGGGACGAGGCGGACCGCTGGTTCGCCCGTCTCACGCCCAAGGAAGCCAAAAGATAGGGAAACCATGAGACCTGACATCGCCATCATCGGCGGATCCGGCCTTTACGAACTGTTCGACAGCACGGCGACGATTCACAACCCCAGCACACCCTATGGAGCACCCTCCGGCCCCATCACCGTCGCCGAGGTGTCCGGACGTCGCGTGGCCTTCCTGCCACGGCACGGCCAGGGGCACCGCTACCCGCCCCACCGGATCCCCTACCGCGCCAACCTTTGGGCCCTGCGCGCCCTCGGCTGCCGGCAGATCCTGGCCCCGTGCGCGGTCGGCGGCCTGCGGCCCGACCAACCCGCCGGCACCTTCGTCCTGCCCGACCAGCTGATCGACCGGACCAGCAACCGCGAGCACACCTTCTATGAAGAGGGCGCCGTCCACATCAACTTCGCCGACCCGTACTGCCCCTCGTTGCGAGGGTCCCTCATTGACAACAGCACCGTGCCGCTTGTCCCCGGCGGCACCATGGTCGTCATCAACGGCCCCCGCTTCTCCACCCGCGCCGAGTCACGCGGCTACGCCGCCGCGGGCGGCACGGTCATCAACATGACCGGCGCTCCGGAGGCGTCGCTGGCCCGCGAGCTTGCCATGTGTTACGCCACCATCGCTCTCGTCACCGACCTCGACGCCGGGGTGGAGGGCGACCGGGGCGTCACCCAGGAGGAGGTCTTCCGCGTCTTCGCCGAGAACACCGCCCGCATGCGCCAGCTGCTGCTCACTTGCGTGGCCAAGCTGCCGCTCAGCAACGACGATTGCCCATGCGCCAACGCCCTGGCGGGCATAACCCTTCCCTTCCAGTTGCCGTGAAGGTTGCCGTGCAGGTTGCCGTGAAGGTTGCCGTGAAGGTTGCCTTGAGGGCGATCCCTCCCGCGGCCTGCCTGGCCATCCTCACCGCCGCCGTGTGGTGGCTGGTCCACCCCACGCCCTGGTTCGGTGGCACGGCATGGGTCGCGGTCATGGGTGGCGTCTGGGTCGTCTTCGGCCTGGGCGTCTGGCTGTTACGCGGTACCCCACCGAAGGCGGCCGCCGTCCTCACTTTGCTCGGTGCGGTGGCGATGCCGCTCGCCGCCGGTTTCGCCCCGCCCCGCAGCAGCGACGACCTCTACCGCTACCTCTGGGACGGCCGGGTCCAGACCGCAGGAATCGACCCATATCGCTACGTCCCGGCCGCGCCGGAGCTGGCCCATCTCCGCGACGACTTCCTGTGGCCCAAGCAGTCCGCGTGGTGCGAGCCGGACGAGCCCGGCCATCTCGCCGCCGGCTGCTCGCTCATCAACCGCCCGGCGTCCCACACCATCTATCCGCCGACCGCCCAAGCCTACTTCACCTCGGTGGACCTGCTGTCCCCCAACGGTTTCCGCGAGCGCCCGATCCAGCTCGCCGCGGTGCTGTTCGTCCTGGCCACCACCGTCCTCATCCTCTTGACCAAGCCGAGACTCGCCGCCCTCTGGGCCTGGTGCCCGCTGGTGGCCCTGGAGGCGGGCAACAACGCCCACCTCGACGTGGTCGCGGTCTTCTTCACCGTCGGCGCGCTCATCCTCGCGGCCCGCGCCAAGACGTGGCGCGGCACGGCATCCGGGGCCGCGCTCCTCGGCCTCGCCATCGCCACCAAGTTCACCCCGGCGCTCGTTGGACCCTCGCTGCTGCGCCGCCGCCCGGTGACCCTCATCGCCTCCACCGCCCTGACGGTCGCCCTGCTCTACCTCCCCCACGTGCTCGCCGTTGGCCCGAAAGTGCTCGGCTTCCTCCCGGAATACCTGCGGGCCGAGGGCTACCGCACCGGCACCCGCTTCGCCCTGCTCGCCTTTGCCCTTCCCGCAACGGTCGCCGCCGTGGCCGCGGCGCTCATCCTGCTCGGCACCGCCGCGTGGGTGGTCACCAGAGCCGATCCCGATCGCCCCTGGGACACCGCCATCGTCATGGCCGGCGTCTTTCTGTTGGTCAGCACACCCGGATACGCCTGGTACACCATGCTTCTGGCCGCCCTCGCCGCGCTGAGCGGCCGGGCCGAGTGGCTCGCCGTCTGCGTCGCCGGTTACGTCGCCCAGTACGCCGCCAATCTTGAGCTCCACCCGATCACCGCGCAGCAGCTCGGCTACGGGCTCGCCGCATTGACCGTCCTAACCGTTGCCGTCATTAGGAAAGCCACCGGGAGGGTCCGACAATGCCACGCTTCACCTCGCTTCTCCGAAGCCCCAGGCTGACCAGTCAGCTGGGCGTCATGCTCGGCGTGGCGATCGGAATCTGCTTCGTCACCGGTTATCTGAGCCACGCCATCCAGCAGCCGCCCTGGTGGTTCACGTGGCCGTCCCGCCCGATCAACCTCTACCGCGTCACGCAGGGCCTGCACGTGGTCACGGGACTCGCCCTGATCCCGTTGCTGTCGCTCAAACTCTGGTCGGTGCACCCGAAGCTCTGGCAGTGGCCGCCTTTCCGTGACCCGCTCCACGCCATCGAGAGACTCAGCATCGCCGTCCTCGTCGCGACCGGCCTGTTCCAGGTCGCCTCCGGGCTGCTCAACATCTTCCGCTGGTACCCACCCATGGGCTTCTTCTTCACCGTCGCCCACTACTGGACCGCCTGGGCGCTCGTGGGGTCGATCCTCATCCACATTGGAGTCGAGCTCCCCGTTATCCGGCAGGCTCTCACCAGTCATACCCTCCACGAGCCCGTCACCGGTGGCCCGACCCGCCGCGGCCTGATCGCCACGGTGACCGGCGCCGCCGGCCTCATCGCTGTCGCCACGGTCGGGCAGACCTTCCGCCCGCTGGCCAGCATCTCCGTCCTCGCGCCCCGAGATCCACGGGTTGGCTCGCAAGGACTCCCGGTCAACGGCTCGGCCGCGGCCTCGCGGGTCGGCCCCGCCGCCACCGATCCTTCCTACCGCCTGGAACTCACCGGCCCCGCGGGCACCCGGACCTTCACCCTCGCCGACCTGGAAGCGTTGCCACAGCACACTTCCCGGCTCCCGATCACCTGCGTCGAGGGCTGGAGCGCCGACGCGGTATGGACCGGCATGCGCATCCGCGACCTCAGCGTTCTCGCCGGCGGGGACGAAACCTATCAGGCGCAAGTCTTTTCGTTGCAGGAATTCGGCTACAACCAGTCCATCGTCGCGCCGCCGCACGCCGGCGATCCCTTGACCCTGCTGGCTTTGCGGCTGAACGGCGCTCAACGCCGTCCACAAGACACTCAGAAGGCGGCGATAGCCTCAGCCACCGCCTCCAGACCGGTGTAACGCGGCCGGAAGCCCAGCAGCCGCTCGGCTTTCTCGATGCTGCAATGTGGACTGTGGGCGATGTGGTCATAGGTGGCGCCCGCGTCCTGTTCGGAGACGGTCTGCTTCCACTGCTCCCACGGCAGGAAGCTGAGCACCGCCTCCCGACCCGACAGGGCGGCGACCCCCTCGGCGAAGCCGCGCAGCGTCATCGCCCCGGCCGCCACCACATGGAAGCTCTCCCCCACCGACACCGAACGGTTCTGGATCGCCTGCATGAAGCCCAGGGCGACGTCGTCGGCGTGCACGTGCTGCAGGGTCTCCAGCCCCAGATTGGGCAGCACCACCGGCTCCCCCTCGGCCAGCCGCTGGTAGACCTTCACATTCAGGTTGCCCGCCGGGTTGATCGGCACCCAGCCCGGTCCGGTGATGTGCCCCGGGTGGATCAGCGTCGCCGGAAACCCTTGCCGCTGCGCGGTTTCCAACAGGTACGCCTCGATGGCCGCCTTCCGCACGCCATACTCACCGAACGGCCTTCGTGGCGTCTGCTCGGTCGTCGGTACCACACCGCTCGGCCCGTGCACCCAGATGGTGCCGCAGTGCAGGAAGTGCCGCACGCGCCCGTCGAGCGCCGTGACGATCTGCCGCGCCGACTCCTCGGTGAAGCAGATGAGGTCGATGACCACGTCCGGCTCGAGCGCGGCGATCCGCTCCCCGAACGAGCCTTGCGCCTCAAGGGCGTCGCGATCCGCGATGACCGTCGTCACCCGTTGCCAGGCGCCGTGCGGGCTGTACGGCTCGCGCTGCCCGCGGCTCACCACCGTGACGTCATGCCCCGCCGCGACCAGCCGCGGGACCAGGTATGTGCCGATGTGGCCGCTGCCACCGATCACCACCGTGCGCATGCGCCAAGCATAGGGTCACGAACAGCTCCAGCCGATCGCCAGCGCCCCGCCATTGCTCTGGAGCCGGGCGTTGCCGCCGAGGACCCGCCCGTCGTCGCTGATGAAGCTGACCGCGATCTCCGAAGTGGACAGTCCACCGAAGTGATGCAGCACAATGGCGAGAGGGTGCTTGGGCGGCAGCTGCGCCAGCGCCCGCTGGAGCGCGATCCGGTCCGGCGTCGGCCCGTCCACATGCTCCTCCCGCTGGCGGGCCAGGTGGCGCACGGCCACGCGCAGGTGGCGCAGCCGGTTCGTGGCCAGGTTCCAGGCCACGTGGCGCACCCAGGCCTCCGGGTGTAGAACGCGGCGAAAATCATCCGCGCCGGCTTGGGCCGTCGATCCGGTCATCAGCGGCATACACGCACCCTCCCGTGCTCCCTAGGAAGGAACACACCTGGGAGGCCATCATTGTTGCGTGATAGCCAGAATCTGGCGAGCCGCGGCGACAACGCCGGGCGCGGCCGCCTACACCAAGCATTTCCACGACTCCGTGCTGCCGTCGCTGCGAAGTCTCGACGGCTACCGCGACGCCTACCTCCTCAACCGCGACACCGGCGACGGTAGCGTCGAGATCCAGGTGATCTCCCTGTGGGAGTCGCTCGAGTCGATCCGGGCGTTCACCGGAGAAGGTCGGGAGCTGACCACCGCTGTCGTCGAGCCGGAGGCGCAGGCGGTCCTGACGTCATTCGACGGGACGGTCACGCATCACGACGTCGTCGTCTGAGCCCCACCCCGAGCCCCACTCGATGTCGATGCCGCAGATGCCGTGGGTCACGTTGCCGGCGAACAGATGCACCGATGCCGAGGCCCCGATGGGCAGCTCACGCCGGTCTCGGTCCGGCGCGTCGACGGCATCGCGGCTGAAGCTGCTGCAGCGCGCGGGAAGCGCGGCCGGGTCGAAGGAGACTTGCAGCGCATACTGCCCTACCGGGTGGCCGAAGCGCCGGTCGAAGTTGCGCGCGATCGGCGCCTCGCCGCGATACTCGGTCCGGAACTCGATCACGGTGGTCTCGCCTGTCGCGAGTGGACGGTCGAAAAGCAGCTCCGCGGCAAGGTATCCGGACTCGCGATCCTGGCGCACCCGGCCCACCCGGCAGAACCTGGCCTCCGTCAGCGTCGGCACCGGCCCGCCGTCGTCACCGGCCCGGAACACCACGACCAGCCGGTCCACCCCGTCCTCGGCCGCGCGGAAGACGCTGCGCGTCCAGCTTGACCGCTCGCGCCGATCGGCGTCGACCTCGTAGTGGTCGTGAACGCTCAAGCGCACCAGGCGATCCGCGCCCGAGGTGTCCATCTCGTCGAGCACCGCGGTCAGCCGGTCGACATAGGTCCACAGCGTCTTGTCGATCAGTGTGCCGCGACTGCGCAGCAGCGCCACCAGCGACCCGTCGGGCAGCAGCAGCACCTCCTCCAGGAGCTTGACCGCCGCCATCGACTCCTCGTGCGTGGGCATGGACTTGCCCCGCTGCCAATGGCTCAGCGTCGAGGGGCTGATCTGCACGCCACGCTGGCCCAGCTTGCGGTGCAAGCGGTCAAGCGACACCCCCCGGGCTTCGATCGCCGCCCGCAGCGCTCGCGAGAAGGGTCCGCTTTCCAGCGCACGCTCGAGCTCGCTCCCCTGGATGCGTTCGAGCTCGGCCACGATCTCAAGCTTGCCACGACCGCCACAGGGCCGAATAGGAGCCGCCCGCCGCCACGAGCTCATCATGAGACCCTAACTCGGCGATCCGGCCGTCCTCGACGACCGCGACCCGGTCGGCGTCGTGCGCGGAGAACAGCCGGTGCGCGATCGCGATGACCGTCCGCCCGTCCAGCACGGCGGCGAGCGAGCGTTCAAGGTGCCGCGCGGCGCGCGGATCGATCAGCGAGGTCGCCTCGTCGAGCACGAGCGTGTGCGGGTCGGCCAGGACCAGACGCGCCAGCGCGAGCTGCCGCCCCAGCGTCGACTTCCCGGCGCCGGAGGGACCGACCATGGCCAGCCGCTCGCCGGGCGCGATCGCCAGGTCGACCCCGTGCAGCACGTCGCGACCCTCCACATAGGAGTATCGGACGTCCTGGGCGACAAGCTTTTCGTCGTCGGGCTGGACGCCCGTGACCTCGCGGTCGTCGGCGACCAGGGCCACGCCCAGCAGCCGGGCCAACGACGCGCCGCCCACCTGAAGCTCGTCCATCCAGCTCAGCAGCCGGTTGACCGGCTCGATCAGCTGCTGCGCGAGAAAGACGGCCGTCACCGCCTGGTCCAGCTCGACCCAGCCCTGCAGGTAGAACCAGCCGCCGAAGATGAGCGTCGAGGCCACCGGCAGCTGGAAACCCAGATCAGCCAAGGGAAAGAAGACCATGCGCAGCCGCAGCGTCGCCCGCTCGGCCAGGTAGTTCTCCTTCAGGTCCCGTTTGGTCCGCGCGGTCCGCCGGTCATCCGTGCCCAGCGCCTCGGTCGTCCTGGCGCCCTCGACGGCCTCGCTCAATCCATCGATCATTTCCGATGACGTCGCGTTCTCGCGCAGATACGCCGGGGTCGCCCGTTTGAGGTACCAGCGCGCCGCCCCGATCAGGATGGGCGCCCCGACGAGGCAGGGCAGGGCGAGCAACGGCTCGAGCCACACCAGCGCGCCGCCGGTGATGACGATCGTCACGATCGCGATGAGCGTCTCGGGCACCCCCCGCCGCATGGTGTGGGAGAGGGCGGCCACATCGCGGCTCGTGCGGGTCACCAGATCCCCGGTCCCGGCACGCTCCACAGTGGACAGTGGGATGGCCAGCACCCGGTCGACGAACTCCTCCCGCAGCTCGGCCAGGACCCGCTCGCCGAGCCGGGCCGAGGCCAACGAGGCGAACCGAACGAGCACCGCCTGGGCGAGCACGAAAACCACCAGACCCAGCGCGATGCGGTCGATGGTGCCCGCGATCGTGCCCGCGGTGACGCTGCCGACCAGCTCGCCCAGCAGGAAGGGCGCGGCCAAGCCGGCCAGGGCGGCGCCGCCGTGCAGCCCGACCACGCCCGCCAGGGAACGCTTGTGCTGCCGCAGCAGCCGCAGGGCATAGGCCCGCACCACGGGCTTGTCCGCCACGGGCAGCCGCTCCAGCATCAGTCCTCACCCCTCGTCACCACCGCGCGGTAGCGGGGCTCGTCCGCCAGCAGCTCGCGGTGCGTGCCCACGGCGATCACCTTGCCATCCTCCACATAGGACACCTTTTCCACCCGGTCGAGCACGAGCGGGCTGGTGGTGGTGATGAGCGTGGTCAATCCCTGCCGGTGCTCCCGGAGGCGGGAGGCGATCCGCGCCTCGGTGTGGGCGTCGACCGCGCTCGTTGGCTCGACCAGGATCAGCACCGGCACCTCGGTCATCAGCGCCCGCACCAGCCGCAGGCGCTGCTGCTGCCCGCCGGAGAACTCCCGTCCGCGCTCGGCGAGGAACGAGTCAAGCCCGCCCGGCAGCGCCTCGACGATGTCCTCGGCGCTCGCCGTGTGCAGGGCCGCGCCCAGACCCGGCTTGTCCAAAGGGTTCAGCTCCTCGCGCAGCACGCCGGTGAAGAGACGGGCGTTGTTGTCCGCCACCAGGATCCGTTCGCGCACCGCCGCCCGGGTCGCCGCGCTCAGCTTGACCCCGCCATAGGTCACCGGCCCCTCGGTGTACCGGCCGAGCCGATCCGCGATCTCGACGGCGTCCTCGGGCCGGTCCGCCACGAGCGCCGTGATCTGTCCGGGTGCGACGGTCAGCCCCGACTCGGTGTCGACCAGCACGCCGAAGCGGGGCAGCTCCTCCGGATCGGCCGCGTCCACGATCTCCGGTTGCAGGCGCAGCACGCGCAGCACCCGCGCGGCAGCGACGTGGCCGCGGGTGAACTTGTCCATCGCCTCGCCGAACGTCCGCAACGGCACCACCATGAAGGTGGCATACCCGTAGAACGACACCAGCTCACCCGGGGTCAACTCACCGGCGAGCACGAACCTCGCTCCCAGCCACGTGACCAGTGCCACGAAAAGGCCGGGCACCAGCACCTCCGCGGCCTCCAGCAGGGAATCGATCCGGGCGGCGCTTATCCCGGTACCACGCAAAATCTGTGATTCATCGCGATAGCGTTTGGCGAACACCGCCTCCCCGCCGATGCCCCGCAGCACACGCAGCCCGGCGACGATGTCCACCGCCCGCCCGGTCAGCACGCCCTGCTGCTCGCGGTAGGCGGCCTGGCGCTGCTGCAGCGGCTTGACCAGCAGGCCGGTGACCGCGAGGGCGATCGGCACCCCCAGCACCACCACCAGGCCCAGCTTCCACGATGCGGTCAGCATCAGCGCCGAGATGACGATCACGGTGACGATCGCGCCGCTGAACCGGGCGTTGATGTCGATCGCGTAACCGATCTGATTGGTGTCCGCTGCACCGATGGCGACCACGTCCCCGGCTTGCAGCCGCTTGGGCAGGGTGGCGCCCAGCCGCAGCGTCTGTGCGATCGTCACCTGGACGGTGCGGAACGAGGCGCATAGGTAGTTGAATACCGCAATGCGGTGCCGCATGATGCCGGCGAACACCTGCAGGCCCGCCAGCAAGAGAAAAGCCCCGGCCCAACGGGCCAGGGTGGGAAAGTCGCGATGGATCAGGCCGGCATCGATCGCCTTGCCCAGCGTCGCCGGGATCAGCGCGCCGGTGACCATCCACGAGATGCCGAACATCATGCCCAGGCCGATGCTGCGTAGCTGAAGCGAGGCCAGCCACAGCAGATATCGGAAGGCTGACCTCGAGTCGGGGGTGCCGGGATCGGCTATGGGCAAGGGTCGCATGGTGGCCCGAACCTACTCCCACCTGCCCTTTTATCGCCACCGAATTTTCCTTTCCGCCGCGTGTCGAATCCGTCCTTCCTCATCCGACGAGTAAGCAAATAGCAATCAGGCAAATACCAATCAGGCAAATACCAATCAGGCAAATACCAATCAGGAAAGGATAGGATCATGAGCAAGGTTTACACCGGCGCCAGCATGTCGCTCGACGGATACATCGCCGGCCCGCAGGAGAGCGGCTTCGACCAGCTGTTCAAGTGGTACGGCAACGGAGACGTCCCGCTCCCGACGGCCAACCCGGAGATGACGTTCCAGCTGACCGAGCAGAGTCACAAGTGGTTCACCGGCTATCTCCAGGAGACCGGCTCGCTTGTGGTGGGGCGCAAGCTGTTCGACTTCACTCACGGCTGGGGTGGGCAGCATCCGCTGGCCGTGCCGACGGTGGTGCTCACCCACAGCGTGCCCGAGGGCTGGGAGCGCGAGGGCGAGCACTTCGTCTTCGTCACCGACGGCGGCATCGCCGCGGCGGTCAACAAGGCTCGCGTCTTGGCCAAAGGCAAGAACGTTGGCCTCAATGGCGGCACCATCGCCAGCCAGGCCTTGGAGGCCGGCCTGCTCGACGAGGTCTGGGTGGACCTCGTGCCGGTGCTGCTCGGCGACGGCACGCCGTTCTTCTCCGGCCTCAAGGCCCTGCCCGTGGTGCTCGAGGGTCCCATCGCCTCCGTCCAGGGCATCGATGTGACGCACCTGCGTTACCGGGTGGTCCGCTCTTGATCCTTGTGACGCTCACAGCGCGAACCCGGCCCCGGACCGCTGTGACCGTCACAACGATCATCAGAGATCGACCGGGGCGAAATCCCAGGCGTGCGCCGACCGGGCGGTCAACCCGTCCGGCGGCGCCGCCATGGCCGCGGGATCGCCGTGCCAGCGCGAGATGACGACGATGCGATGATCGGCGGAGGCGAAGACCTCACTCGAAATGTGGCCGAATTCGTGGCGCATCGCCGGCACCGCCACCTCACACACCCACTGGAGCAGGTCTTTGAAGGTGGGCGGGTACCCCCGCACCTCCCACATTCGCACGATCACGTCGGGCAAAACTACACGCCGACCAATGAAAGCGACATAGCCGAGTCGGCCGGGAAGTCAAGTTTGGATGGTGGGTTCCCGGCGGCGACCAGATGCGATCCGAGCGCCGCCACCATCGCCCCGTTGTCGGTGCACAGCTTGGGCTTCGGGATCCGCACGGTGATGCCTTGCGCCGCGGCCCTTTCCGTGGCCATGGCGCGCAGCCGCGAGTTGGCCGCAACCCCGCCGCCGATGACGAGGGTCTCGATCCCCTCGTGCCTACACGCATCGATCGCCTTCATGACCAGCACGTCGCACACGGCCTCCTGGAACGAGGCCGCGATGTCGTTGACCGGCACGTCCCCGTCGCGGGCCTCCACCCACCTCGCCACCGCGGTCTTCAAGCCGGAGAACGAAAAATTGAACCGGTGCTCCGCCTGATCCCGGTGAGCCGTCAGCCCTCGCGGGAAGCTCACGGTGATCTGACCCTCTCGGGCCGCGCGATCGATCGGCGGCCCACCCGGGAACGGCATCCCCAGCAGGCGCGCCACCTTGTCGAACGCCTCGCCGGCCGCATCGTCGATCGTCGATCCCATCGGCAGCGGGCCTTTCGCTAGATCGTCAACCCGCAGGATCGAGGAGTGCCCGCCCGACACCAGCAGCGCGACCGCCGGTCCGGTCAGCGGCCCGTGCTCGAGCGTGTCCACCGCCACGTGCGCCGCGAGGTGGTTCACCCCATAGATGGGCTTCTCCGCCGCCACGGCCAGTCCCTTGGCTCCGGCGACGCCGACGAGCAGCGCCCCGGCCAGGCCGGGCCCGGCGGTGACGGCGATCGCGTCGATGTCCCTGATCGAGACGCCGGCCTCGTCGAGGGCCCGATTCATGGTGGGCACCAACGCTTCCAGGTGGGCGCGGCTGGCCACCTCGGGCACCACCCCGCCGAAGCGAGCGTGCAGGTCGACGCTGGAGGCCAGCGCGTCGGCGAGCAGGGTGTGGCCGCGCACGATCCCCACTCCGGTCTCATCGCAGCTCGTCTCTATGCCCAGAACCAGAGGGCCGTCACGCATCCTTGAACTCCGTCTGCATCACCAGGGCGTCGGTGTTGCTCGGCTGGTAGTAACCGCGCCGGATCCCGATCGCCTCGAAGCCGAACTTGCCGTAGAGCAGCTGGGCGGGCGCGTTGGAGGCGGCCACCTCGAGCAGCACGTGCTTGCAGTCCTGCCGCCGCGCCTCGGCGAGCAGCAGCTCCAGCAGTTGCGCCCCGATCCCCCGGCGCTGCGCGTCGCGCCGCACGGCCAGATTGTTGATCCACGCTTCGCCCTGGGTCACCGCCAGCCCGCCATAGCCGAGAACTGTGCCGTCGTCGTCCGTGGCCACCAGGTAGTGATGCCCGTTGGCCAGCTCGTTCCAGAACATCCGGGCCGTCCACGCCTCGGCGCCGAAGAGATCCTTCTCGATCGGAAGCAGATCTTCGATCTGCCACCAGCGCAGCCGTTCGATGTTCATGTCACCACCCGTTCGACCGCGTCGGGGCGGCGTAGATAGAGAGGAGTCAATGCTTCTGATTTTTCTTTTCCGTGTACCCGTTCAGCCGCGATGGCGACCATCAGCTCAAGCGGCGGATACAGGGGATCGGCCGCCGCGATCCCGAGCACGTCCGCATAGCGCTGGGCCCCCTCCCCCACCCCTTGCCGGACATGCTCTCTGGACAGCAGCGGCGCCAGGTCGGCGGGTTTGTCGACCGCCGGATCGGTGACCCGGCGCCCGTCCTCATAGATCGCCCAGTAGACCTCGCGCCGGCGGGCGTCGGTGGCGACCAGCGCCCGCCCGCTCGTCGCCACCCCGAGAGTGTCCAATGTGCACACTCCATAGGTCGGGATGCCCAGTGCCGAGCCGAGCGTCGCGGCCGTCATCAACCCGACGCGCAGCCCGGTGAACGGGCCCGGACCGACGCCGGCGACGATCGCCGCCAGATCCCGCGGCTTCACCCCGCCCTCGCTCAGGATCGCCTCGATCGCCGGGGCGAGCCGTTCGGCGTGCGCCTTTCCGTCGACGACGACGCGCTGCGCGATGATCCGAGCCTGGGGACCGCCTTGGGAGCCTCCGCCGACCTCGGCAAGGGCAGCGAGGGCGACGCTGATGGCGGGCGTGGCGGTGTCGAGGGCGAGCAAAAGCACGTACTAAAGCCTAAACCGTGGATCTCACGGATTCCGGGCTTGACCGCTTTGGCTATCGCTTATAGCTTGAGTTATGAGCATTAGCCTGGACCGGAGGCTGAAGCGGAGGCAGGAGACGATCGCCGAGATCCTGGCGATCGCGGTCGACCTGATGGCCGTCGACGGCGTCGCGGCACTGAGCCTCTCGGATGTCGCCCGCCGCCTGGGCATCCAGCCGCCGTCGCTGTTCAAGTACTTCCCGTCCAAGCTCGCCCTCTATGACGCGCTCTTCGCCGAGGGCGCCCGCGGCGTGCTGGCCGCCTTCCGCGAGAGCATCGCGGAGTCCTCGCCCGGTGTTCCCGCGCTTCGGGTCGGCGTCGCCGCGATGGGCCGCTGGGGTCTGGCCAACCAACCCTTGGCGCAGCTGCTGTTCTGGCGGCCGGTGCCCGGATTCACCCCCTCGGAGGAGGCGTTGCGGCCCTCGGTCGAGCTGGTCGAGGAGATTCGCGGCGTGCTGCGCGCGGCGGTCGACGCCCGGCAACTGCGGCCCGAGGCCGCCGGGGAGCAGGGGCAGGCGATGCTGTCGGCGCTGATCGCGGGCGCGATGACCCAGCAGATGGCGAACGAGCCCGCCGCCGATCTCGACACCGGCCGGTTCACCGGCCTGCTGCCCCGGCTGATCGACATGTACCTGCTCACCTTCGGCGAACCCTCATGATCCGGCAATTTGCCCGGCAAATTCCGCGTCGGCCGGGCTTGAAGCGGGCTATTGCCCGGCAGATTGCCGGATCTTGGGGAGTGGCGAGATCTTGGGGGCCGGCGTGATCGTCCGGACCTCGATGCGCGAGGCCGTGGCACTGGGTCTGGAAGAGCTGTCGCGGACGCTGGAGTTACTGCGCTCGCTCGGGGAAGAGGACTGGGAAAGGCCGACCGACTGCACCGGCTGGAGCGTGCACGACGTCGTCGCCCATCTGGTCGGCCAGTTCGAGGGCGCTGCCCGCCCGGACCGCCTGCTGCGGCGCGTGCGCGCGGCGCGAAGGATGCCCGGCTTCAGCGTGCTGGACGGGCACAACGAGCTTCAGGTCCGCGAGCGCAGGCACGTCCCGCCGCCCGACCTGGTCGAGCAGCTGGAGAGCTGGGGTGGGCGCGGGATCCGGGCCTTCGGGCGGATTCCGGCACCGCTTCGCCGGATGAGGCTGAGCCGGCTGTTCCCCGAGGCGGTCGCGATGCCCGACGACTCGTTGGACTTCCTCATCCGGGTCATCGGGCCAAGAGATCCATGGATGCACCGCATCGACATCTGCTCCGCCGTGGGCCGGGCCTTCGAGGCCGATGGGCACGACGCGAAGATCGTGGAGCAGGTGGTCGGAGATCTGACCCAGCAGTGGCCGGGTCGGGCGGTGACTTTGGTGCTTGACGGGTCGGCCGGGGGTGAATGGGTTGTGGGACAAGGGGTTCCGGTGGCCGAGGTGCGCTGCGACGCCATCGGTTACTGCCGCCACGCCTCGGGCCGCCCGGCGGCGCGGGCCCAGGTCAGCGGCGAACATGAGGTCGCCGAGGCCCTGTTCGAGGTCAAGATAAGCTTTTGAGCATGTGGCAGGCCGAGGTTGCGGTGGATCTCGACGCGGTCAGGGCAAACGTGGATCAGCTCGCGCGCTCGACCCGGGCCGAGGTGATGGCCGTCGTCAAGGCCGACGGCTATGGCCACGGTGCCGTCGAGTCCGCCACCGCCGCGTTGGCGGGCGGGGCGACCTGGCTCGGTGTCTGCACCCTCGACGAGGCCACCCAGCTGCGCGACGCGGGTCTGACCGCCCCGATCCTGGCCTGGCTGTGGATGCCGGGGCAGCCCGTGGGTGGCGCCATCGAGCGGCGCGTCGATCTCGGCGTATCGAACGAGGCCCAACTGGCCGCGGTCGTGGCGGCCGCCCGGAGCACGGGGCTTCCCGCGGGTACCCATTTAAAAATCGACACCGGTCTTAGCCGAGGCGGCGCCGCCGTGGCCGACTGGCTGACCCTGCTCGATTTCGCGGCCAAGGCCCAAGCCGACGGCGCCATCGAGGTCGTGGGCGTGTGGAGCCACCTGGCCTGCGCCGACGAGCCCGGCCATGAGTCGATCGACAAGCAGCTCGCGGCCTTCGGCGAGGCGCTCGAGGCGGCCCGCCGGGTCGGGATCACCCCGCGGTTGCGGCATCTGGCCAACTCGGCGGCGCTGCTGACCCGCCCCGACACGCACTTCGACCTCGTCCGGGCGGGCATCGCGGTCTATGGCCTGACCCCGATCGCGGGCGTCGACTTCGGCCTGCGACGCGCCATGACAGCAAGAGCGAAAGTCATCTATGCCAAGCGCCTGGCCGCCGGCTCGGGCATCTCCTACGGGCACACCTATGTGACCCGGCAGCCGAGCACGGTGGCGGTGGTGCCGTTCGGTTATGCGGATGGTGTACCCCGTCACGCCTCCGGCATCGGCCCGGTCCAGATCAACGGGGTGCGCCACCGCATCGCCGGGCGGGTCTGCATGGATCAGTTCGTGGTCGATGTCGGCGATGCCGAGGTGCGCGAGGGTGACGAGGTCATCCTGTTCGGCCCGGGCGACGGCGGCGAGCCGACGGTCGATGACTGGGCGCGGGCGGCAGGCACAATTAACTATGAGATCGTCACCCGCTTCGGCGCGTCTCGAATCCCCCGGGTCTTCCACGGTGCTCTCTAAGCGCAGGCGCGCCGGGATCGTCGGCGCGGTCGTCGGCGTCGCCGCGGCCGGCCTTGCCGCCGGTGTCGCCGTCGAGCGCCTTGTCGTACGCAGGTCCCGGGATCGCACCGATGACCCGCTGGGCGAGGAGCCGTTCGGTTTGCTGCCGTTCGACGAGACGACGACGGTGACGACCGACGACGACATCTCGTTGCATGTGGAGATCGTCGATCCGCTGGCGGCCACCGGAAAACCGACCCTGGTCTTCGTGCACGGTTTCTGCCTGGATCAGGGGACGTTCCATTTCCAGCGCAAGTTCCTCGACCAGCGGGGCGAGCACCGGATGGTCTTCTACGATCAGCCGGGGCACGGGTATTCCACCTCGCTGGGCGACGGCGAGTACGAGTTGCCGGCACTGGGCAACGCGCTCTACGACGTCATCAAAGCGACGGTGCCGACCGGAAAGATTGTCCTCATTGGACACTCGATGGGCGGCATGACCATCATGGCCCTGGCCGAGCAGCACCCGGATCTGTTCAAGGACCGGGTTTGCGGGGTCATCCTGGTCGCCACCAGCGGCGGGCAGCTCGACGGGGCGCGGCTGTTCGGCCTGTCCGATCTCATCAGCCGGGCCGCGCCGCCGGTGATGACGATCGTCAAAGGCGCCTCGCGGCTGAGCGGCGGCATGATCGATAGGCTGCGGCTGGCCAGCACCGACCTGGCCTGGCTGCTGACCCGGCGGTACGGCTTCGGCGGCGAGAAGCCCTCGCCGGCGTTGGTGTCCTACGTGGAGAAGATGAACTCCCGGACCAGCACGGACACGGTCGCGCGGTACCTGAGGACGATCTACAGCCACGCGCGCTATCCGGCGTTGCGCACCCTCGGGCACCTTCCGGTCCTGCTCATCTCGGGCGACAAAGACATGATCACGCCGCTGGCGCACTCGGAAGAGATCGCCCGTTTGCTGCCGCGCGCCCGGTATGTGAAGATCGCCAACAGCGGCCACGTGGTGATGCTCGAGTGTGCCGACGAGGTAAACGCCGCTATCCAAGGTTTCCTGGAGCAGCTTTGATCACACTCCCGACCGTCGCTGACACCTTCGCCTTCGGCGCGCGCCTGGCCGCCCTGCTCAAACCCGGCGATCTCATCATCCTCAACGGACCCCTGGGTGCCGGCAAAACCGTTCTGGTGCAAGGCATCGGGTCCGGGCTCGGGGTGGAGGGCACCGTCACTTCGCCGACCTTCGTGATCGCCCGGGTGCATCGCGGCCCGCTTCCCCTGGTACACGTCGACGCCTACCGGTTGGGAGACTTCGAAATCGACGACCTTGACCTCGACGCCTCGGTCGAGGACTCGGTGACCGTGGTCGAGTGGGGCACGGGCAAGGTCGAGAGACTCGCCGACTCCTACCTCGAGGTGATCATCCAGCGGCGCGAGGACGACACCCGGCTCGTGGAGCTGGTCGGCCATGGCGCCGATTGGGTCACAAGGCTCCTCTAGCTTTTGTAGTGTTCGAGGGGTGGGCATCGTCTCGCCCGGCTTTCACGGCAGGCCCCGCGGGGATCAAGCGGGGCGCCTGCCGCCCGGGCAATACCTGACCGAAGACTTTCCGGTCCTGTCCGCCGGACCGACGCCTCGGGTCCCGCTCGACGAGTGGGAGTTCGTGATCGCGACGGAGGCGGGCCAGGACTACCGCTGGAGGTGGTCCGACCTGATGGCCGTGGCCAGCCAGACACCGACCGTCGACATCCACTGCGTCACCAAGTGGACCAAGCTCGACACCACGTGGCGTGGCGTGTCGCTGGACACCATGCTCGAAGGCGTGGAGACAGCGGCGGATTATGCGTTCGCGATCTCCTACGGCGGTTACACCACGAACATGCCGTTGCAGGATCTGGTCGACGGGCAGGCCTGGATCGTGTATGAGTTCGACGGTGAGCCGCTGGCCCCGGAGCACGGCGGCCCGGCCCGCCTGCTGGTGCCGCACCTGTACTTCTGGAAATCGGCCAAGTGGGTGCGCGGCATCCGGCTGACCCTCGCGGACGAGCCGGGGTTCTGGGAGACCGCCGGATACCACGACTACGGTGACCCATGGCTCGAACAGCGGTACCAGGGCGACTGAGCTGGCGCCGCGCCACCCTCGCCGCGATCCGGGACGAGACGGCGACCGCGCGGACGCTCGCCTTCGATGTGCCCGACTGGCCCAGTCACATGCCCGGCCAGCACGTCGACGTCCGGCTGACGGCCGAGGACGGTTACAGCACCCAGCGCAGCTACTCGCTGGCCTCGGCGGACGGCGTGGAACTGACGGTGCAGCAGGTCATCGACGGTGAGGTGTCCCCGTATCTCGTTTCCGTGCTGAAGGTGGGCGAACCGATCGAGCTGCGCGGCCCGGTCGGCGGCTGGTTTGTTTGGCGCCCAACGGATACCGCGCCGGTGTTGCTGGTGGCCGGCGGCTCCGGGATCGTACCGCTGATGGCGATGATCCGGGCCCGGCGCGTCGTCGCCAGCCGCGTCCCGTTCCGCCTGATCTACTCGGCCCGCACGCCCGGCGACGTCATCTACGCCGACGAGCTGCGCCGGCCCGCCGGCGGCCTCGATGTGCACTACGTTTTCACGCGCGAGACCGTCCGGCGGCACATCGGCGTGGCCGACGTCAACACCCACGGCTGGCCCGCCTCATTCGAACCGGACTGTTTCGTATGCGGCCCAACGGGTTTCGTGGAGACGGTCGCCGACATCCTGGTGGCGCTCGGCCATCAGCCGCGCAGAATCAAGACCGAACGCTTCGGCTAGGTGGTGTTCACAATGTCCGTATCTTTCATCGATGGAAACGCCCTCGGCGGACCGCTCGGCGAGATCTTCGCCGTCGACGTCACCGTGGCCACCAGCCGGTGCGCCTCCTGCGGCCGGACCGATCCCGTTGCCGCCCTTCATGTCTATGACAAGGCGCCCGGCCTGGTCGCCCGCTGCCCGGGCTGTGACGCGGTGGTCATGCGCCTGGTCCGCACGCCCACCGGCGCCTGGCTCGACTTGCGCGGCTGCGTCACCCTCCGGATCCCGTTGCCGCTCTAGGCTTCTATGTCATGGGTGTGTATCTGGTCAGCGCCTGCCCATCGAGCAGATTCCGCGGCGAAGCGACAACCTCGATATCGGCGATTGGATCGATGAAGTTGAAGGCGGCAATCTGGACGCGGGCCAGGGGGGCATGGCGGGACGATCCCGACGCCGCCTACTACGTGGCGATATACCTGCGCGCCGCCCAGTTCTCGCTCCGGCGGGGCTGCCCCATGCGCTATGTCTGAGCCGACCCGGCCTCCAAGCGCAGCGTTAGCGCGATGGCCGGGCGGAGGGCCTCGGCGACCTCGACCGCAGTCACCGGACCGGACTCCGCCGCGATGCGGGCGGCCTGGCCGTGGATGTGGGCGGCCATGACCGCGGCGCGCCAGGACGGAAGGCCCGTGGCGAGCAGCGATCCGAGCAGGCCGGACAGGACGTCGCCGGTGCCGCCGGTGGCGAGGTCGGGCGTGCCGGTGGTGTTGACCCAGGCCTCGCCGGAAGGGGAGGCCACGACGGTGCGATAACCCTTGAGCAGCACCGTGGATTTGGTCCAGGCGGCGAGCTTGAGGGCCGCGGCGGCGCGGTCGGCGCCGGGTGACTCGCCGGCCAGCCGGGCGAACTCGCGGTCGTGCGGGGTGAGCACGACGGGGGCGTCGCGGCGGCGCAGCTCGCTCGCCATGGAACCATCGACGAGCAGGGTGAGGGCATCGGCGTCGAGCACGGCAGGCACCGGGCTGCCGAGCACGGCACGCAGCTCGGCGGCGGCCTGCGAGTCGGTGCCCAGGCCGCACCCGCACACCCATGCCTGCACCCGTGCGGCCTCCGCAACCCGTGGCGCCACAACGACATTGGGATACCGCGCGACAACGAGCCCTTCCGCGCCACCCGCATAACGCACCAGACCGGCAGGCCCGGCGACGGCGCCGGCGACGGAGAGCAGGCCGGCACCCGGATAGTCGGCGGAGCCCGTCGCCAGACCCACCACACCCCGGGTGTACTTGTCAGAGTCGATGTCTGGGCGCGGCCACCAGGCGGCGATGTCGGCGACGTCGGCGACGTTGAGCGCGGCACCGCCGTGCAGGTAGGGCCGCAGCCCGATATCGACCAGCTCCACCTGACCGGCGTGGGCGACGGCCGGGCCGACCACGAGAGCCGGTTTGAGGCAGCCGAAGGTGACGGTGACGTCGGCGCGGATCGCCGGGCCGGGCACATCGCCGGTGTCGACCTCCACACCGGACGGGATGTCCACGGCCACCACGGGAGCGGGCGGCAGATCGTCCAAAAAGGACACCGCCGCCCCGCGCAGCGCGCCGGAGGCACCGATGCCGACGAGGCCATCGACGATAAGGTCGGTTTTTCCCTGGTACCCAGAAAAAATGCGACCACCGGAGGAAAGGAACGTGCGCAATCCCTCGGCATGCGCCCGCCCCGGATCGGTCAGCCTCGCCGTCACCGAAGCCCCGCGCGCGGCCAGGAAGGCGCCGGCGTAAAGAGCGTCGCCACCGTTGTCGCCGGAGCCGACGAGGAGCACGACGCGGGAACCGTAAACCCTGCCCAGCAGGAGCGCACAGCGGCGGGCCAGCGCATAGGCGGCGCGCATCATCAGCGTGCCGGGAGGGAGTTGAGCCATCAACAGGGCCTCGGCCGCTTTCACCTGGGCCACCCGGTATGCCGCCCTCATATCCGCGCCTCCGTCCCAGCCTCGGCGATCACGACCGCGGAGGCGATGCCACCGTCATGGGAGAGGGAGAGGTGCCAGCGCTCGATGCCCCGGTCGGCCGCGGCTGCGGCGACCGAACCGGAGACGGTCAGCCACGGCCGCCCATCCGGATCGACGACTATTTCGCAGTCGTGCCAATGCAATCCGCTCGGCGCGCCCAGTGCCTTGGCGACCGCCTCCTTGGCCGCGAACCGGGCCGCGAGGGACTCGGGCGAGCGCGGGTTGCCCGACCGGGTGGTCCGCTCGGACTCCGTGAAGAGGCGCTCGGCCAGCATGGGGGTCCGCCTCAGGGCGGCGATAAAGCGGTCGACCAGGACCACGTCGTTGCCCACCGACACAATCACGGTGCCGACCTTACCTCCGGTCCGGGTTATCCACAGGACGTTATCCACAGCGATGTGTTCATGGCTCGGACCGTCCAAGCTTCTTGGAATGCTGACGCTCTCGGTGCAACCCCGGATCCTGCACGATGTCGCCGATCGCCTTGATCGCCTGGCCACGGAGAGACCACCCCGGCGGGCCGATCTCGTGCGGTGCCTGTCCGATCTCGAGGCGGCCTGGTCGGGCGGGCTGGCCGCCCCGCTGGCCATCGAGCGGTTGCGGCGGCTCATCGACCTGTGGACACCGAGCGTGAGCGCGATGGACGGGTTGCCGATCGCGGAACGCGACCGGATCAACCGCACCTATTACGCCGGGCATCCCGACCTCGACCGGCTCTCCGGCTATGTCAATCGGAGCGATGCCTGGCTGCTCGGCTTCGATCCGCGCGGCGACGGCCGGCTCGTCGTGGCCTTCGGTGACCCGTCCAAGTGCCCCAACGTGGCGACCTATGTGCCCGGTGCCGGGGCATCGCTGGCGGCGATCTCGGGCGAGCTGGAGCGCGCGGTGACCCTGCGGGAACGGGCCGGCGACTCGACCTCGGTCATCATGTGGCTCGGCTACGACCCGCCCGATTTCGCCGACGCGATCCTCGAGCGGTCGGCGCGCTCCGCCGCCGCTCCCCTGCGCGAGTTCCAGGACGGCATCGTGTCCCATCACGACGGTCCCATCCGGCAGCGCACCCTCATCGGCCACTCGTACGGTTCGGTCGTGATAGGTGTGGCCGGGCGCTCCGGCCCGCTCGCCGCCGACGACCTGGTCGTGTTGGGCAGCCCCGGCATGGGGGTGCGCACCTGCGCCGACCTGCCCGCGCGGGTGTGGGCCAGCACCGCCTCCAACGACCCTATTCGCCTTGCGCCACAAGCGATCCTGGGCCCCGATCCGATCGGCCGCGGTTTCGGCGCCACCACGTTCGCCTCGGCCCGCATGGGCCACAGCGGCTACCTCGATCCGGCCAACCCCGCCCTGAACACCGTCGCCCGCATTGCCTCAGATCAACTTAGTTGATAATGTCTCATCATGATGAGACGGGGAGGATCCCATGACCAGCGTCCTTAGCCCACCGGTGGCAGTAAGGTTTCCTCGAGAGGAGGCCGACATGCACCACATCAAGTTCACCATGCCCATCACGGTGGACGACCTGGAGTCGTTCCCTGACGAACTTCGCATTGAGCTGCATGAAGGGAACCTCGTCATAATGACGCCGCCGAACGCGTGGCACTCCGACATCATTTGGCGCATCACTGGTGTCTTCCGCGCCGCAGGTTTGGTGGCATTCCTGGAGTTGGGCGTCAAGTCCAGCGACACCGAGCTGCGGGAACCCGACGTCGCGGTACTCAGAAATCGGCCCGACAAAAAGCGGGGAGTCTTTCCGCCTGAGGACTTCTTGATAGTCGTCGAGGTGGTCTCCAAATCTTCAGAGACGCTGGATCGCGTCGTGAAGCCGCTCCACTATGCAAAGATCGGCATCCCCGAGTATTGGCGGGTGGAAGAGGATCCGGATGATGACGACGATGCCCTTATCCACCAACACAAACTGTCGGCGGAGGGCGCGTATGTGGAGACCGGAGTGGTCAGGCTGAGCGACCTCGAGCGGGAGGCGACGAAGTGACCGCACTCAAAATCTCGCACCCGATCACGCTAGGGGACCTCGAGTTGTATCCCGAAGGAATCCGGTGCGAGTTGCATCAGGGAGCTCTCTACATCATGCCTCCCCCGATCCGGTGGCATTCGCGAGTAGCCAGATGCCTTGCCGGCGTGCTTGAGCGAGCGGGGATGACGGTGCACCAGCGGATCCGGGTGATGTTCAGCGACAACGACATGCGGGAACCCGATGTCGCGGTGTTCAAGCAGAAGCCCGGCCTGGAGCGGGCGTTCTTTCCGCCGCAGGACTTTCTGATCCTGGTTGAGGTGGTGTCCAAGTCGTCAGAGACCATGGATCGCCTCGCCAAGCCGCTCCACTACGCCAAAGCCGGTGTTCCGGAGTATTGGCGCGTGGAGCGGATTCCTGAGAACATCGACGATGCCCTTATCCACCAACACAAACTGTCGGCGGAGGGCGCGTATGTGGAGATCGGCGCGGTCAGGCTGAGCGAGTTGGCGGCCGGCGTCACTCCACCGTGACCGACTTGGCCAGGTTCCTTGGCTGGTCGACGTCGTGGCCTCGGGTGTGGGCGATCTCGGCCGCGAGCACCTGCAGCGGCACCGTGGTCACCAGCGGCGCCAGCAGCGTGGGTGTGCGGGGGACGCGGATGAGGTGGTCGGCGTAGGGCACGACGGCCTCATCGCCCTCCTCGGCGATGACGATGGTAACCGCGCCCCGGGCCCGGACCTCCTGGATGTTGCTGACGACCTTGTCGTGCAGGACACTTCGGCCCGCGGGCGACGGGACGACGCAGACCACGGGCGTGCCCTTGTCGATGACGGCGATGGGGCCGTGCTTCAGCTCGCCGGCGGCGAAGCCCTCGGCGTGCACATAAGCCAATTCCTTTAGCTTCAGCGCGCCTTCAAGCGCCACAGGGTACCCCACATGCCGCCCCAGGAAGATGAAAGTGTTGCGGGAAGCCAGTTCCCGGGCAAGCTCCCGCACCGGGTCCATGGAGGACAGCACCTTGGCGATCGCCTCCGGCATGGCCCGCAACTGGCCCACGATCGCCCCCACCTCGTCGGCGTACTTCACGCCGCGCGCCTGCGCCAGGTGCAGCCCGACCAGGAAGCAGGCCGCCAGCTGGGTGAGGAACGCCTTCGTCGACGCCACCGCGATCTCGGGACCGCCGTGGGTGTAGAGCACCGCATCCGACTCGCGCGGGATCGTCGACCCGTTGGTGTTGCAGATCGCCAGCACCCGCGCCTTCTGCTCCTTGGCGTGGCGCAACGCCATCAGCGTGTCCATGGTCTCGCCCGACTGCGAGATCGCCACGACCAGGGTCGACCGGTCGAGCACCGGGTCGCGGTAGCGGAACTCGCTGGCCAGCTCGACCTCGCACGGAATCCGGGTCCAGTGCTCGATCGCGTACTTCGCCACCAGACCGGCGTGATAGGCCGTGCCGCACGCCACGATGAAGATCTTGTCGACGCTGCGCAGGTCGTGCTCGGTCAGGCGGACCTCGTCGAGCAGGATCTGCCCTTGCTCACCGACCCGGCCGAGCAGGGTGTCCTCCACGGCACGGGGTTGCTCGGCGATCTCCTTGAGCATGAACCACTCGTGGCCGCCCTTCTCCGCCGCCGAAAGATCCCAGCTGACGTGATAATCGCGCCCCTTCGCGGGTACCCCATCAAAATCAGTGATATCAATGGATTCGGCCGTGATCAGGACCACCTGGTCCTGCCCCAGCTCGATGGCCTCGCGGGTGTGGGCGATGAACGCGCTGACGTCGCTGGCCAGGAAGTTCTCCCCGTTGCCCCGGCCGACGACCAGGGGCGAGTTGCGGCGGGCGCCCACGACCCGGCCGGGTGAGCCGGTCTCGACGGCCAGGAGCGTGAAGGCGCCCTCGAGCTGCCGACAGACGCGGCGCATCGCCTCGGCCAGATCATCAGTGGACCGCAGCTCGAGCGCGAGCAGGTGCGCCACGCACTCGGTGTCGGTCTCGCTGGAGAATTCCACTCCGGATGCTTCCAAACCAGCCCGCAGCCTGGCGAAATTCTCGATGATGCCGTTGTGGATGACGGCGACGCGGCCATCGGCGGACAGGTGGGGGTGTGCGTTGCGGTCCGTGGGTCCGCCGTGCGTCGCCCATCGAGTGTGGCCGATGGCCGTGGTCCCGGAGAAGTCCTGCCCCGCGGAGTTGACCTCCTTTTCGAGGTTGGTCAGCTTGCCTGCCTTCTTCGCCAGGCGAAGCGCCCCGTCGGCCAGCACCGCCACCCCTGCGGAGTCATAGCCGCGATACTCGAGCCGGCGCAACCCATCCAACACGACCTGCAGCGCCAGCTGTTCGCCGACGTAACCCACGATGCCACACATGCCAGCACCCTATCGCGCAAAGGCGCTGCGCGATAGCCGCACTTTCAAGCAGAGATTTTGCGCACTCAAGTTGACGATCCACTTTCCGACAGGTCGGAGCTTTGCCGCCGGAAAAGGATCTACAGTGCCGGGACATGACCGCACCCATGCAGCCCAAGAAGAGCAACACCGGCCTAATAGTCGGCGTCATCGTGGGCGTCGTCCTGCTCATCTGCGTCGGCGTGGTGGGCGCGACGTTCGCCTTCGGCCTCTGGTTCACCGACCGGGCCCAGGACGCCCTCGACGAGGCGGTCGCCCCCCTCGTCAGCGCCGCACCCGCACAACCCAACAACGGCAACGGAAACGGCGCCGCGCACATCGTGCGCTATGAGGTCGAGGGCAGCGGCGAGGCGTTCCTCAACTGGGGCAAGGGAACCGGCGGCCAGGAGAGCAAGAACACCAGCCTGCCGTTCAGCGTCGAACTCACAGTCAACGCCGACCACTTCGGCGCCATCGTCAACGCCATCCCGCGCGGCAAGGACACGGCGATCAAAAGCTGCCGGATCCTGGTGGACGGCAAGGAAATCAAGAAGGTCGAGGCCAAGAACGGCTTCGTGACCTGTACCGCCACCTATCCGGTCAATTAGCTGACCGGACTGGCCGTGCGCACCCGCGCGGCCAGGTCCTCGGCGATCCTCTGCGCCAGGTCCTCCGTCGCCGCCTCGACCATCACCCGGACCAACGGCTCGGTCCCCGACGGGCGCAGCAACACCCGGCCGGCGCCCCCGAGCCGGGCCTCGGCCCCGGCCACCGCCTCCGCCACGTCCGGAGACAAGGTCACGCCCTTGTCCCCGACCCTCACGTTCACCAGCACCTGCGGCAGTTTCGTCACCACCACCGCCAGGTCGGCCAGCGGCCGTCCGGTCGAGGCCACCCGGGCCGCCACCGCGAGCCCGGTCAGCACCCCGTCGCCGGTCGTCGCGAACGCGGGCATCACCACATGCCCGCTCTGCTCGCCGCCGAGCGCCAGGCCGCGCGTGCGCAGCTCCTCAAGCACGTAACGGTCCCCGACTTTGACCTCGACCAGGCCGATCCCGGCCTCCTGCATGGCGATCTTCAGCCCGAGGTTGCTCATCACTGTCGTCACAAGCGTGTTCAAGGTCAGCGTGCCCGCCTCGCGCATCGCCAGCGCCAGGATCGCCATCAGCTGGTCGCCGTCGACCTCGACCCCGGCGGCGTCCACCGCCAGGCATCGATCAGCGTCACCGTCAACCGCCAACCCGAAATCGGCCTGGTGCGACAGGACCGCCTCCTTCAACGGCGCGAGATGCGTCGCCCCGCACCCGTCATTGATGTTCAGACCGTCAGGGTCCGCGTGGATCGCCACCACCGTCGCGCCCAGCCGCTCGAAGACCGCCGGCGCGATGTCGCTCGCCGCACCGTTGGCGCAGTCGAGCACCACCTTCAGCCCGTCGAGCCGGTGCGGGGTGGCGGCGACTAGATGCTCCATGTAGTGCTTGGCCCCGTCGGGCAGGTCGTGCACCCGCCCGATCATCCGGCCGGTCGGGCGATCCCAGCTTTCCCCGAGGTACCCCTCGATGGAATCCTCGATCTCATCGGCCAGCTTGTGCCCGCCCGCGGCGAAGAGCTTGATGCCGTTGTCCGGCATGGGGTTGTGGCTCGCCGAGACCATCACCCCGAGGTCGGCCTTCACCTGCGCGGTCAGATACGCCACGCCCGGGGTCGGCAACACGCCCACCCGCACCACGTTGGCGCCCGCGCTGGCCAGCCCGGCGACCACCGCCGCCTCGAGCATCTCCCCGCTGGCCCGCGGATCGCGCCCCACCAACGCCAGCGGCGTCCTCGAATCAGCTCGGCCGCTGTCCGCGGCGACCAGCGTGCGCACCGCGGCGAGCGCGATCGACGTGGCGAGCTCCGGGCTCAGGTCGGCGTTGGCCAGACCCCTGACCCCATCGGTCCCGAAGAGACGACCCACCGCGGGCTCCTTTCGTGAAGGCTCGAGAGTGCAAACAGCCGGGCCGCCGCCGGCCTTGGACCTCATCCCTTGGCGGATCCGCGGTGTAGGCGATCCGCCGGGTGAGGCTCCTTGGCCCGGCCTTGGACCTCATCCCTTGGCGGATCCGCGGTGTAAGCGGTCCGCCGGGTGAGGCTCCTTGGCCGCCTGGGCAACCCGGCTGTTCAAAGGCTATGCGTCGATCAACGCTTCGAGTACTGGGGAGCTTTACGGGCCTTCTTGAGACCGTACTTCTTGCTCTCCTTGACACGCGCGTCACGCGTGAGGAAACCGGCCTTCTTCAGGGCCGGGCGGTCCTCGCCGTCAAGCTCGCACAGGGCCCGGGCGATCGCCAGGCGCAGCGCGCCGGCTTGCCCGGTGACGCCGCCACCGCGCAGGTTGGCGACAACGTCGAGCACCTCGCCCTTGTCGGCGGTGACGAGCGGCTCGCGCACCGACTGCTGCGCGACCTTGCTCGGGAAGTACTGCTCCAGCTCGCGGCCGTTGCACGTGATCTTGCCGGTGCCCGGCATGAGACGCACGCGAACGATGGCCTCCTTGCGGCGGCCGACGGTCTGGATCGGGCGCTCGCCGCGGAAACGCGGCGGGGGCTTGCGAACCGGCGCGGCGGGCGCGGCGTCCGCGGGCTCAACGGCAGCGGGCTCAACGGCAGCGGGCTCGGCGATCTCCTCGATCTCCGCCGGCGACGGGACGGCAGTCTCGGTCATCATGCTTCCTTCGTCGGCGGTCATTGCGCGATCTGCTTGATCTCGAACGGCTTCGGCTGCTGCGCGGCGTGCGGGTGCTCGGGACCCGCGTAAACCTTCAGCTTGGTCAGCTGCTGACGACCCAGCCTGTTGTGCGGGATCATGCCTTTGACGGCAAGCTCGACGGCACGCGCCGGGTTCTTGGTGAGCAGCTCTTCGTAGCTGGTCGCCTTGAGACCACCCGGGTAACCGGAGTGGCGGTAGGCGAACTTGGTCGCGCGCTTGTTACCGGTCAGGGCCACCTTGGCGGCGTTGACCACGATCACGAAGTCGCCGGTGTCCATGTGCGGCGCGAAAGTGGGCTTGTGCTTGCCGCGCAGAAGGGTGGCGGCGTGGGAGGCGAGCCGGCCCAGCACGACATCGGAAGCGTCGATGACGTGCCACTGACGCTCGATGTCACCCGGCTTCGGGCTGTACGTACGCACAGGTCTACCTTGTCTGGTCGGTCGGAATGCGATTGAAGCGCGCGCGGATGAGCGCAACAGCAGACAACGATACGCGCTCCACGATACTGAGGCAAAACGGGGGTCACAACTCACAGCCCTTTCAACAGGGCCGTGCGCCGCTTTTCACGCCCACGGTATTCCAACCGGAACACGGCGGCAATCACCGGTTCATAGCGTCCGCGGCATGACCATCACAGCTTGGGATCCGGAGAACGCCCAGTTCTGGGCCTCGACCGGCCGCCGCGTCGCCCGACGGAACCTGATCTTCTCCATCTTCGCCGAGCACCTGGGCTTCTCCGTATGGACCCTGTGGAGCGTGGTGGTGGTGGCTCTGCCGCCGGCGCTCTTCCCCTACTCGGTGGACCAGAAGTTCTGGCTCGTCGCCCTGCCCAACCTGATCGGCGCGCTGATGCGCCTGCCCTACACGTTCGCGGTGACCCGGTTCGGCGGGCGCAACTGGACCGTCCTGAGCGCGCTGCTGCTGCTCATCCCGGTCGCCGGCGTGATCTTCGCGGTGACGGCCCGCCCGCCCTACTGGGTCGTGCTCGCCTGCGCCGCCGCCGCGGGCTTTGGCGGAGGCAACTTCGCCTCCTCGATGACCAACATCTCCTTCTTCTATCCAGAGCGGGAGAAGGGGAAAGCGCTGGGGCTCAACGCCGCGGGAGGCAACATCGGGATTTCCACGATGCAGTTTCTGGTACCCATCGTGCTCTCCCTGGGCCTGGTCTACGGCGGTCTAATGTGGCTTCCCTTGATCCTCGCCGCGGCGATATGCGCCTATTTCTTCATGAACAACCTGGCCGTGGCGAAGACCCCGTTCAAGGCCCAGTTCGCCACCGTCAAGCGGGTGCACACCTGGGTGATGTCGTTTCTCTACATCGGCACCTTCGGCTCATTCCTCGGCTACTCCGCCGCTTTCCCGTTGGTGCTCAAGCTGAGCTTCCCCGACGCACCGGTCTGGCGGATCGGCCCGACCGCCATGGTCACGCTCGCCTTCACCGGCCCGCTGATCGGCTCGCTCATCCGCCCGGTGGGCGGGTGGCTGTCCGACAAGGTCGGCGGGGCCAAGGTGACCGCCTTCTGCTTCATGTTCATGGGCCTTGGCTCCTACGGCGTGGTCACCGCCGCCTCAGCCAAGAACATGACACTCTTCCTCGCCTCCTTCTGGCTGCTTTTCACCGCCTCGGGGGCCGGAAACGGCTCGACCTATCGCATGATCCCGGCGATCTTCACGGCGCGCTCGGCCGACCTGGCCACCGCCAAGCGGGAGTCGGCGGCCACGCTCGGCATCGCCGGGGCGATCGGGGCGCTGGGCGGGTTCTACCTGCCCCGGGCGATCAGTGATTCGATCAAGGCCACTGGAGGCATCGGTACCGCTTTCACCTGGTTCGCTGTGATGTATGGCGCGTGCCTGGCCGTCACCTGGTGGTGTTACCTGCGGCGGCGCGTGCTTATTGACCAAGCGCCCAGTCTCGCCCACGCGAGCGTTTGAATACAGTAGTACCCATGACCCGTTGGCTCAGTGATGACGAACAGCGCGCCTGGCGCGCATATCTCACTGCCAACAGGCTCTTGATGCTCGAGCTGGAGAAGGGCCATCAGCAGCATGGCCTCTCCGGCTCCGACTATGAGGTCCTGGTCAACCTCTCCGAGGCCGAGGGCGGGCGCCTGCGCATGTGGGATCTGGCCAAGCGCACCCTGCTGGAGAAGAGCCGGCTGTCCCACCAGATCACCCGCATGGAGAAGGCGGGCCTGGTGCGCCGGGAGAGCTGCGAGGGCGACCGGCGCGGGCAGTTCGCGGTGCTGACCGACCACGGCTGGGAGACGATCCGGAGCGTGGCCCCACACCACGTGGAGCTGGTCCGCTCATACATGATCGATCGCCTCGACGAGGTACAGCTGAAAACGCTGACGGAGATCTTCACGCCAATGGCGGACGATCTCCGTCAGCGGTGCCCCAAGGACGATGCTGGGGCTACAAATCCTGAATGATCCGAAGGGCCCGGCCGACCCTGTTCATGGTGTCGGTGTCGGCGACATCGACCATGTCGGTGAACCAGCGTTTCATCGGGGAAGAGACCCGGTCCGGCATAATGATCAACTCACCCATGGACACTGCCAGCGGGGAGTCGCGAAGCTCTTCTTCCTGGACCACCTCTGCGACGACCACGATCGGGACGTCGGTGCTGTTGTAGACATCAGAGGAGATCACGAGGCCAAGCCGTTCCCGGGCACCCTCGATACGCCAGATCTCACCTCTACGAATCACGCCGCCCCCGGAGTTCCATCCGGACCATCTCTACTTCACGCTCGTCGTCCAGAGCGTTCTTCTCCAGCCGGTCCAAGCCGGCGCGCCGAACCACATCGGCATGCGCGTTGAAGACCTCGCGTAGCGCCTTTTCCCGAGCGGCCTGGTCAATCCAGGCGGATAAGGACATCCCATCGCGCTCGGCGTAACGCCGGGCCTCCTCGATCGTCTCGTCCGTGAAGGACAGGGTCACCTTGGCAGTCATGCTGGCCAGAGTACAACTGGTATGACCAATGGTCATCCCTTCCGCAGTGCCACATGGATGAATGATATACCAGTTTCACCCTTAGTAAGTTGACCCTCACCGACAGTGCTTTATGACTGAGTCCACCTTTCCGACAATTCCCTCGGCGCGTGGCGAAGCAACGCGCCGACAGGGCCGTCGGCTCCCCTGGCGGCCCTGCCTGCGACGCCGCAGGCGTCGTCGCCAAACGTCAGTGATGGTTCAGTAGCAGGCTTGAAACACTCGGGACGCGGCGATGAAACCACGATCACCGACGCTTTAGGACATGAAAGAGGTCGCCACCCATTGCCCCTACTGCGCCTTGCAGTGCGGCCTGATGCTGCGTGAGCGACCGGGCGGGGTCGAGGTTGGGCCGCGCGATTTTCCCACCAATCGGGGCGGCCTGTGTCAAAAGGGCTGGACCGCGGCGCAACTGCTCGATCACCCGGACAGGCTGACCGCCCCATTGATCGGCGGGCAACCGGCCACATGGGAGGATGCCTACTCGCTGATCATCGAGCGAGTTCTAGACATTCAGCGACGTCACTCCAACGATGCCATCGCCGTCTTCGGCGGCGGCGGCCTCACCAACGAGAAGGTGTACAGCCTCGGCAAGTTCGCCCGGGTCGCGCTGGGCACCCGGCATATCGACTACAACGGCCGGTTCTGCATGTCGTCGGCGGCGGCCGCCGCCAACAAGACGTTCGGGCTCGACCGCGGCCTGCCCTTCCCGCTGGCCGACCTCTCCGGGGCGGACACGCTCCTGCTCGTCGGAGCCAACGTCGCCGAGACCATGCCGCCCTTCGCCCGCTACCTCGTCGAACAGAAAGCGAAGGGCGGCACCCTGATTGTCGTGGATCCGCGGGCGACGGCCACCGCCCGCGGCGCCACGCTCCACCTCCAGCCCACCCCCGGCACGGACCTCGCGCTGGCGCTCGGGCTGCTGCACATCGCCGTGGCCGAAGGGCTGATAGATGGGTCCTATGTGGATGATCGGACCACAGGCTGGGAGGGTGTGCGGGCGAGCGTCGCCGGTTACTGGCCGGCGCGGGTCGAGCGGATTACGGGGGTACCCGTGAGCGACCTCGAATTCACGGCAAGAGCACTGAGCCGCGGTAAGGCCAACAGAGCAATCATTCTCACCGCGCGCGGCGCCGAGCAACACAGCAAGGGCGTGGACACGGTCATCGCGTTCATCAACCTCGCCCTGGCGCTGGGACTTCCGGGCCGGCCGGGCTCGGGCTTCGGCACGCTCACGGGGCAGGGCAACGGGCAGGGCGGGCGGGAGCACGGCCAGAAGGCCGACCAGCTTCCCGGTTACCGGAGCATCGACGATCCGGCGGCGCGTGCCCATGTCGCCTCGGTGTGGGGCGTCGAGCCGGACACGATTCCCGGCGCGGGGATCTCGGCCTACGAAATGCTGAACATTCTTGGTACACAGATAAAAGGTTTAATGGTTTTTGGGTCCAATCCCGCCGTATCGGCGCCCAACACTCGCCATATCAAAGAAAGGCTGCGAAGTCTCGACTTTCTTGTCGTGTGTGACTTCGTCCTCAGTGAGACCGCGGCACTGGCCGATGTGGTGCTTCCGGTGGCACAGTGGGCTGAGGAAGACGGCACAATGACCAATCTGGAGGGCCGCGTCATCCGGCGCCGCGCTCTCCGCAAGCCACCGCCGGGGATAGGGACGGATCTGGCGGTGCTGGCTGAGCTGGGCGCCCGGCTCAGCCAGAGCAACGGCGAAAGTGGCTTGTCCCGGCACGCGGCCTACGCCGCCGACGTGCCAAGGGGCAAGCCACCATCGCAGGGCGTGCGGTTCGACTCCGACCCGCATGCCGTCTTCGAGGAGCTGCGGCGTGCCACCGCTGGTGGGGCAGCAGATTACGGCGGCGTTACTTGGGAGCGGGTGGACGCCGAGGACGGCGTTTTCTGGCCCTGCCCCACCGCGGACCGGGCGGGCACGCCGCGGCTCTTCGAAACCTCTTTCCCCACACCGGATGGCCGGGCGCGGATGCTCGCGGTGGAGCACCGGCCGGTGGCCGAGGAGGTGGATGACGACTTCCCGTTGTACCTGACCACGGGGCGCGTGCTGTCGCAGTACCAGTCGGGTGCGCAGACCCGCCGGATCCTCCAGGGCGAGGTCTTCGTGGAGATGCACCCGGATCTGGCCTCCCGCATGGGTTTCGCCGAGGGCGCGCCGGTCAGGGTGATCAGCCGCCGCGGCGAAGTGCTCGCCCCGGCACGGCTTTCCGAGACCATCCGGCCCGACACCGTCTTCGCACCTTTCCACTACCCCGGCGTCAACGACCTGACCAATCCGGCGCTGGACCCCACCTCTCGCATGCCCGAGTTCAAAGTGTGCGCGGTCAGGTTGGAGCCGGCATGAGAATCATCGTGGTGGGCAACGGAATGGCGGGAGCCAGGGTTGCCGCCGAGCTGTCCACAATGGACGTGGTTGTGCTCGGAGCCGAGAATCACCCCGCCTACAACCGGATCCTGCTGTCGAGTGTGCTCGCGGGCAAGCACCGGCCGCACGACATCGGTATTGTCAGTGGTTCTGTCGGCGGCAAGGCGCGGCTGGGCGTGACGGTGACATCCATAGACCGGGCCGCGCGCGCCGTCGTCACGGAAAGCGGCGAGAGGCTTGAATACGACCACCTCGTGCTGGCGACCGGCTCGCGGGCCATCGTGCCGCCGCTGCCGGGACTCGAGGAAGCAATCACGTTCCGCACCCTCGACGACTGCCGCCGCATCCTCGACCGGGTGGAGGGCGCCGGCACCGCGCTTGTGCTCGGCGGCGGCCTCCTCGGGCTCGAGGCCGCCCGGGGGCTCGCCGGCCGCGGCCTGAAGGTCGACGTCGTCCACGCCGTGGGCCACCTCATGGAGCGCCAGCTCGACCCGCACGCCAGCCGGGTGCTTGAGCGCACGCTCACCGATCTCGGGATTACGGTGCACCTCAACGCTTCCGCTGTGGCGGCGGGCGCGGATCGCTTGGTACTGGCCGATGGGCGCGTGCTGACCGCTGATCTGGTGGTGGTCGCCTGCGGCGTGCGGCCGGAGACAACCCTGGCCGCGCAGGCGGGTTTGCCGGTGGAGCGCGGCATCGTGGTCGACGAGCGGCTGCGCACCAGCGATCGCCGCATCTCCGCGATCGGCGACTGCGCCCAGGTCGGCGACGAGGTCAGCGGCCTGGTCGCCCCGGCGTGGGAGCAGGCCCGGGTCGTCGCCCGACAGCTGTCCGGCATCGATCCGCTGGCCGTTTACACCCCACCCGCGCCCGTCACCAGGCTTAAGGCCTCCGGAATCGACTTGGCGGCCATGGGAAGCCTGCACGCGGATGACACTGAAGACACTGAAGACCTTTTCTTTCAGGACATTTCATCTGGTACCTACGCCAGGCTCCTGATCAAGAACGAGCGCGTGGCCGGGGCGGTGATGCTGGGCGACAACCCGAGCGTGGGCAAGGTGATCCAGCTGTTCGACCGCAAGCTTCCGGTACCGCTTGACCGGCGGTCGCTCCTGCTCGGGCGCTCCTTGAACGGCGGCTCCGTCGAGGTGGACAGCCCCGCGCTGATGCCTAACGCCGCGACCGTCTGCCAGTGCAACAGCGTCACCAAGGGCGCGCTGGTGAACTGCTGGCGCTCCGGCCAGCGGATGCTCGCCGAGGTCGTCGAGCGCACGCGGGCCACCACCGGCTGCGGCAGCTGCCGGGACACCGTGGAGGGAATCATGAGCTGGCTGGCTCGGGGGGAGGCAGCGTGAAACATCTGGTGGTCGCGGGCTACGGCATGGTGGCGCAGCGCTTCCTGGAGGCGATGCGCCAGCGTGACGCCGAAGGGGCATGGCGCATCACCGTGCTGGCCGAGGAGGGGCGGCCCGCCTACGACAGGGTGCGGTTGACTTCATGGTTCGACGGGGAAGACCTCGATCTGGGCGGACCCCCGGCTGGGGTCGACGTCCGGCTGGGGACGCCGGCGGTGTCGGTTGACCGGGCGAATAGGACGGTCAACGGCTCGATCCCCTATGACGCACTGGTTCTGGCGACCGGGTCGCGGCCGTTCTTGCCGCCGTTCGAGGGTTCGGCGCTTCCCGGTGTGTTCGTCTACCGGACCGTCGAGGATCTGAAAGCTATCAAGGAGTGGGCGTCCGGCTGTCGCGTGGGGGCGGTACTGGGTGGCGGGCTGCTGGGGTTGGAGGCGGCCAATGCCTTGAAAGGGCTCGGGCTTGAGACGCACGTCGTCGAGTTCGCGCCGCGGCTCATGCCGATGCAGGTCGACGAGGGCGGCGGAGCCGTGCTGAAGCGTCATATCGAGGCGCTGGGCGTCACCGTCCACACGGGACGGTCCTGCGGCTCTCTTACCAAGGGTGCCATGCACTTCGCCGACGGCGGGTCACTGGCAGTCGACATCGTCGTGGTCGCCGCCGGGATCCGGCCACGCGACGAGCTCGTGGATTTGATCCGCGGAACGCGAGGTGGCTACCTCGTGGACGAGGCGTGCCGGACCGAGGACGAGGCGATCTGGGCGATCGGCGAATGCGCGGCGCTGCAAGGGGTTTGCTACGGTCTGGTGGCTCCGGGCTATGCGATGGCGGAGGTGGTTGCCGACCGGCTCACCGGCGGCGCCGCCGTCATGGCCCCGCCCGACACCTCCACGAAGCTCAAGCTCCTCGGAGTCGACGTGGCGTCCTTCGGCGCGCCCCACGGTGAGGGCCTGGACGTCGTCGTCTCCGACCAGATCAACGGAGTCTACGCCAAGCTGCTGCTGACCGACGACGCGCAGACCCTGCTCGGCGGCATCCTCGTCGGGGACGCCTCCTCCTACCCGACCTTGCGGGCCTGCGTCGGCGGGCCGCTTCCCGGCTCGCCGCTGTCCGTCCTGTCCGGACAGACCTCGGTCGCTTTGAGTGGTACGGCTCAGGTCTGCTCGTGCCACGCGGTGTCCAAAGACCACGTTTCCAGCGCGATCGCGGGCGGGTGCGGCGACGTGGCCTGCCTCAAGGCCTGCACCAAGGCCGGCACCGGCTGCGGCTCCTGCGTGCCGCTGCTCAAGCAGCTTCTCGTCGAGGGCGGGGTCAAGCTGTCCAAGGCGCTGTGCGAGCACTTCGCCTACTCGCGGCAGGAGCTGTTCGACATCATCCACATCAGGGGAGCCACGTCGTTCACGGCACTGATCGGCGAGTTCGGGACGGGGCGCGGCTGCGACATCTGCAAGCCGGCGGTCGCCTCCATCCTGGCCTCCATGAGCAGCGGGTACATCCTCGACGGCGAGCAGGCGGCGTTGCAGGACACCAACGACCACTTCCTGGCCAACATCCAGCGCGACGGCACTTATTCAGTGGTACCAAGGATTCCCGGCGGCGAGATCACGCCGGAGAAGCTGATCGCGGTGGGTGAGGTGGCCCGGGACTTCGGCCTGTACACCAAAATCACCGGTGGGCAGCGGATCGACCTGTTCGGGGCGAGAGTCGAGCAGCTGCCCCAGATCTGGCGGCGGCTGGTGGACGCGGGCTTCGAGTCCGGACACGCCTACGGCAAAGCCTTGCGGACCGTGAAGAGCTGCGTCGGGTCGACCTGGTGCCGCTACGGGGTGCAGGACTCGGTTGGCCTCGCCGTCGACCTCGAGCTGCGCTACCGCGGGCTGCGGGCGCCCCACAAGATCAAGGCGGCGGTGAGCGGGTGCGCCCGGGAATGCGCCGAGGCACGCGGCAAGGACTTCGGCGTCATCGCCACGGAGACGGGCTGGAACCTGTATGTCGGCGGCAACGGCGGCTTCCGGCCCCGCCACGCCGACCTGTTCCTCGCCGATGTGTCCACCGAGGTTCTGGTGCGCACCATCGACCGGTTCCTCATGTACTACATCCGGACCGCAGATCGCTTGCAGCGCACCGCTTCCTGGATCGAAAGCCTGGACGGCGGCCTCGACCACCTGCGCGAGGTCATCGTCGACGACTCGCTTGGCCTCTGCGCCGAGCTCGACGCCATGATGGCGCGGCACGTGGCGTCCTATTCGGACGAGTGGCGGGACACTTTGGAGGATCCGAAACGCCTGGCGCGCTTCGTGTCCTTCGTCAACGCCCCGGACACTCCGGATCCGGACATCAGTTTCAGCGTCGAGCGAGGGCAGAGGGTACCGGCATGAAATGGTTTCAAATTTGTACGATCGAAATATTGCAACCCGAGCGCGGCGTCGCCGCCCTCGTCGACGGCACCCAGGTGGCCGTGTTCCGCACGTTCGACGACTCCCTCTATGCGGTCGGAAACCGCGACCCGATCGGCAAGGCCCAGGTCATGTCGCGCGGCATCGTGGGCACCCGCGGTACCGCGCCCACGGTGGCTTCGCCGCTGCACAAGCAGGTTTACGACCTGCGGACCGGCGAATGCCTTGACCTGCCCGGCATCCGGATCCCCACCTATCCGGTGCGCTGCGTAGACGGCCGTGTCGAAATCTCGGTCACATGAGGCTGACATGACGGAGTTGGCGGGGTACACGATCGGTGTCACCGCCGACCGGCGCCGTGACGAACTGGCCGCGCTGCTGGAGCGGCGGGGTGCCCGTGTGGTCATCGCCCCGGCGCTGCGGATCGTCCCGCTGCACGACGACTCGCAGCTGCGCGAGGCGACCCGCCGCTGCCTCGACCATCCACCGGACGTGGTGGTCGCCAACACCGGCATCGGCATGCGCGGCTGGCTCGAGGCGGCCGACGGCTGGGGCCTGGCCGAGCCGCTGCACACCGTGCTGAGTGAGGCCTACATCGTCGCCCGCGGCCCCAAGGCGCGTGGTGCCGTTCGCGCGGCGGGCCTGCACGACCAGTGGTCGCCCGACTCGGAAAGCTGCGACGAGTGCCTAGCCCACCTGCTGCGCCGGGGTGTCCAGGGCCAGACCGTGGCGGTGCAGCTGCACGGTGAGGTGCAGCCGGAGTTCTCGGCGGCGTTGCGCGCCGCCGGCGCCATGGTTATTGAGGTTCCTGTGTACCGCTGGGCGCCGCCCCTCGATCCCGCCCCGCTACACCGCCTGGTGGACCTGGTATCCGGCCGGCTGGTCGACGCCATCACCTTCACCTCCGCGCCGGCCGTGGCCGCGCTGCTGGCCGCCGCCGGCACCGGCGCCGACGGCGTGCTGGAGGCTCTGCGATCCGACGTGCTGGCGGTGTGCGTCGGCCCGGTGACGGCCGCACCGCTTATCCGCCAAGGAATCCCGGTGATCGCCCCGGCGAGGGCCCGGCTGGGGGCGCTCGTTCGGGCGATCGTCGATGAACTGCCGCAGCGGTCCATCGCGCTGAAGGTGGCCGGGCACGAATTGGTCCTACGTGGACACGCGGCCATGGTCGACGGCCACCTCAAGCCGCTCGCCCCGGCGCCGATGGCGGTGCTGCGGGCGCTGGCGGGCGTGGCGGGAAAGGTACGCTCGCGGGCCTCGCTGCTTCCGGCGCTGCCCAGGGGCGCCGACGAGCACGCGGTGGAGATGGCCGTGGCACGCCTACGCGCCGGCTTGGGCGATGCCGCAATTGTCCAAACGGTAGTCAAACGGGGCTATCGACTCCCCGTGGATTAACGGCTATGGTCCCCGCGTGAGATTCTGGCTACGCGTGTTCGCGGTCGCTTTCAGCACGGCCGCCCTGCTAGGCGCAGCGCAGCTCGGCTTGGCTTACGGCCTGAGCGGGATCAGGTTCGACAACCGCAGCTTCTCCGGCGCGGAGAACGACTGGAACATCCAGCTCACTTGGATCGTGTGGTTCGCGATGTGCGCCGTCGTCGGCGGCACCGCCTTCGCCATGAGCCACGGCCGGCTGCTCGCCCGGCGCGTCGGCATCGCCAGCCGCCACACCGACGGCATCGGGGTCACCCTCCGCGGCATCGCCGCCGCCGGCGCCGGCATCGGCGCGTTGCTGGCCATGCTGCCGCTCACGGTCTATCCCGCCATCAGTGCCAAGATCCCGGCGCTCGACGCCGGGATCACCATGGCGCTCAACGTGAACACCGCACTGATCGTCGCCACGGTGCTCGCCGCCGTCACCGCCGCCAACCGCCCGCTGAGCACCAGCATGATGGCCTTCACCATCGCCGCCTGGGTCCTGGCCGTCGTTTCGGCGCTCGACACTCCGCTAATGGGCCGGCTCTACCTCGACCCGCCGCGCCTGGGTGTGCTCGACATCGGTTCTTTGCAACCCACCCCGCGCGCCTACTTCACCATGCCGGTGGTCGCCTTCGTGCTCGGCGCCATCATCGCGTTGGTCTCGCGGTCCCGGCGCCACTCGCGCGTGCTCACCGCGTTCTCCGGCGCGACCGGGCCGCTACTGATCGCGCTCGCTTATTTGATGGGCGGTCCGGGCCTGAGCCGCGAACTCACCAATCAGGCCGATGCCTACCTGGGTGCGATGATCGCCGTAGTCGTCGGCCTCGTCCCGTCGGTGCTCGTGGCCCTGCTCCCGCCCCGCAAGAAGGAAATCCTCTAAGCTCTACGCCGCTTGCCGATCTTCCCAAGGCTCAGCCAACGCCTCAAGCTTGTTTAGCTGCTCGCGCCAATGGCGCGCGCCCCACTCGTTGCCAGCCGCCTCATCGCTCTCGGCTGACTCGCGACATTCAGCGATGTAGTTCTCACGCTGCGCGCGCACAATCTCCGTCAACGCTTTCAGGATCTCCTCGTCGGTCACTCCTTGACCCCCAGCTTCTCTTCCAAGCGTCCAAGTTTGTACCGAGCCTTGCCTACGTGGTCCCAAGCTATGGCCAGGCCCTTGTGATACATCGTTGATAATCACCTGCTGCCTCTCCAGCTTGGCGACCGCTTCGATCCGCTCAAACTCGGCTTTGACCCGATCCTCGTCCATGCCTCCCAATTCTATGAAAGAGGAGAGTAGCATCCGAAAACGTTACACACCAATGGATCCTGCGACTACGCAGTAAGTTCGCGTACGCAAACTTACTGCGCAGTCAAGGAACTGGTTTAGTCGACGACGGGTAGGTAGACCCGGTTGCCGTGCGCCGCGAACTCCTCCGACATCTGCCGCATGCCGCTCTCCGCATACTCCTTCAGCTCCTGCGAGATCTTCATGGAGCAGAACTTCGGCCCGCACATCGAGCAGAAATGGGCGGTCTTGGCGGCTGGGGCGGGCAGCGTCTCATCGTGGTACCCCCGGGCCGTCGGCGGGTCGAGCGCCAGATTGAACTGGTCCTCCCAGCGAAACTCGAAGCGCGCCTTGGAAAGCGCGTCGTCCCACGCCTGTGCGCCCGGGTGCCCCTTGGCCAGATCCGCCGAGTGCGCGGCGATCTTGTACGCGATCATGCCCGCCTTGACGTCCTCCTTGTCGGGCAACCCCAAATGCTCCTTGGGCGTCACGTAACAGAGCATCGCGGTGCCGTACATCGCGATCATCGCGGCGCCGATCGCCGAGGTGATGTGGTCATAGCCGGGCGCGATATCCGTCGCGAGTGGACCGAGCGTGTAGAAGGGCGCCTCGTGGCACCACTCCTGCTGCAGGTCCACGTTCTCCTTGATCTTGTGCATGGGCACGTGCCCCGGCCCCTCGATCATGACCTGCACGTCGTGCTCCCACGCCACCTTCGTCAGCTCACCCAGCGTCCGCAGCTCCGACAGCTGCGCCTCGTCGTTCGCGTCGGCGATCGAGCCCGGCCGCAGCCCATCCCCCAGCGAGAAGGTGATGTCGTACCGCGCGAAGATCTCACACAGCTCCGCGAAGTTCTCATACAGGAAGTTCTCCCGGTGATGCGCCAAGCACCAGGCCGCCATGATCGACCCACCGCGCGACACGATCCCCGTGACCCGATCCGCCGCCAACGGCACATACCGCAACAGCACCCCGGCGTGCACGGTCATGTAGTCGACGCCCTGCTCGGCCTGCTCGATGATGGTGTCCCGGTACACCTCCCACGACAGCTTGACCGGATCCCCCTTGACCTTCTCCAGCGCCTGATAGATCGGCACCGTCCCGATCGGGACCGCCGAGTGGCGGATGATCGCTTCCCGGGTCTCGTGGATCCGGGGCCCGGTCGACAGGTCCATCACCGTGTCGGCCCCGCACCTGGTGGCCCACACCAGCTTCTCCACTTCTTCGTCCACACTGGACGAAACCGCCGACGTGCCGATGTTGGCGTTCACCTTCACCAGGAACCGTTTCCCGATGATCATCGGCTCCAGCTCCGGGTGGTTCACGTTGGCCGGCAGCACCGCCCGCCCGGCCGCGATCTCCTCCCGCACCACCGCCGCCGGGATCGCCTCCCGCAGCGCCACGAACTCCATCTCGGGCGTGATGATGCCGTCGCGCGCCAGCGCCAGCTGGGTCACCGGTGTCCGCCCGACCACCCACTCCTTGCGCGGCAATGTCTCGAAGACCTCCGGCCCCGAAGTGTCATACAACCGCACAGGTTTACCTGAGGTCAACTCCACCTCGGCGAACGGAACCCGTAGCGGCCCAACATATATCTTCCGTCTCACGGCAACCTCCCAAAAAAGTGGTTCAGCGGCCCGGCCCCGCTGCCGAGCCGCCACTCGGCCGAGCCCGCCAGCGCGGCTCGAACGAAACGCTTCGCGAAGTCCACCGAGTCCTCGACCGGATACCCGTGCGCCAACCGCGCCGCGATCGCGGCCGAGAATGTGCAGCCGGTCCCGTGTGTGTTGCGCGTCTTCAATCGCGGCGCCCGCAGCATGCGTACCCCCAACGGTGTCCAAAGCGCATCGACCGACTCCTCCCCGCCAAGGTCGCCCCCGGTCACCACGACGCATTGCGCCCCGCGCGAGGCCAGTTGTGTGGCGGCCCCGGCCATGTCCGTCGGCGTCGAGACCTCCCAGCCCAGCAACGCCGACGCCTCGTCCACATTGGGCGTCACCACCGTGGCGTAGGGCAGAAGCCGCTCCACCGCGCTCACCACACCGAGCCGCCGCCCGGTCGTGGCGGTCAGCACCGGATCCAGCACCAGGTTGGGCAGATCCCCGGCCCGTGCCCGCGCGGCCACGCAGGCCGCGATGTCCGCGGTCGCCAGCATCCCGATCTTCACCGCCGCCACCGGCAGGTCCTCCAGGACACACGCCAATTGCAGCCCTACGACCGTCGCCGGCATGGGGAACACATCCCGCACTGCCTGCGTGTTCTGTGACGTCACGGCCGTCACCACGGACGCCCCATAACATTCAAGGGCGGCAAAGGTTTTCAGGTCGCACTGGATGCCCGCTCCGCCGCCGGAGTCGGATCCCGCGATGGTCAGCACGACGGGTGGTTGAGACTCCACAACAGTCCTTTCACGACGGATGCCGGATCCTCGGCCCGCATCACGGCTCCCATGACAGCAACCCCGCTCGCCCCCGCGTCCCAGCACGCACGAGCCTTGCCGGGCGAGTCGATCCCGCCCAACGCCACGATCCCCGGCCCAAGCACGCCCATCCCCAACGCCGGCCCATACCCCGGCTTGCTGGCGCTCTCGAAAATCGGCGACAGCGTGCAATACGCCTCCACCGTCAGCGCGGCGACATCCTGCGGCCCATGACACGACCGTCCGACAAACCCCGCATCCACCAACGGATCCGCCGCGCTCAGGTGGACCGCGTCACCCCCGAGCGGATCCACCCCACCCGCGATGACATCGGCCCCCATCCCCCGCATCGCCTCCGCCAACCGCAGCCGTTGCGGACGCGGCAAGTCCTTCTCCCGCAACAGAAACGTTCGCGCCCCACCCGCCAGCGCCGCCGCGACAACGTCCAGCAACGGCCGCCGAGCCTGAAGCCGGTCCGTCACCACCACCAGAGTCAGGTCCACGTGACCAGCCCACTGTCCGAAGTAGACGCCACCGCATACGAGCGCCGCTCGATCCGCCCGGCCTCGGCCGCGAGCCGCCCGGCGACCACCGCGTGCCGCATCGCCAGCGCCATGGACGCCGGATCGGCGGCCCGGGTCACCGCGCTCGCGAGCAGCACACCATCGCAACCCAGCTCCATCGCCAGCACCGCGTCGCTGGCCGTCCCGATCCCCGCGTCCAGAATCACCGGGCAGGCAACGGCCTCCCGGATCAGCCTGATATAAGAGGGATTCGCGATTCCCATCCCGGACCCGATCGGCGCCCCGGCCGGCATCACCGCCGCGCAACCCAGGTCCGCCAACCGCTTGGCCAGCACCGGATCGTCGCTCGTGTAGGGCAGTACCACGAAACCCTCGTCCACCAACGTCTCCGCCGCCCGCACCAGCTCCACGCCGTCGGGCAGCAGCGTCCGCTCGTCGCCGATCACCTCGAGCTTGACCCAGTCGGTCTCGAACGCCTCCCGCGCCATCCGCGCCGTGCGCACGGCATCATGCGCCGTGTAGCAGCCGGCCGTGTTGGGCAGCAGTCGAACCCCCAACCGCCCCAACATCTCCAGCAACCCGTGCTCGCTGGACTCCACCCGCCGCAGCGCGACCGTCACCAGCTCGGTGCCGGAGGCCAGGATCGCCCGCTCGAGCACGGCCAGGCTGCTCGCCCCGCCGGTCCCGAGGATCAGCCGGCTCGAAAGCCCAACGCCCGCAATGGAAAGCATTCAACCTCCCTGCGCCGCCGTGAGGACGTCGACCACGTCCCCATCCGCCAACCGGCGGCTGGCCCAATCCACGCGCCGGACCACCTCACCATTCACCGCCACCGCGATCCCCTTGGGCGGCAAAGAAAGCTCACCCAGCAACGCGTCCAGACGCTCGCCCTCGAACACCCGCTCCACCTGGTTGACCACCACGCTGATCACAAGAACCTCCCCGGCCCAAAGGGTTTCCAGACCTCCGGCATCTCCCGCCCATCCACCAGGTCCGCAATCGCCATCGCCGTCAGCGGCGCCGCCAGCACGCCGTGCCGGTAATGCCCGGTCGCCACAAGCAATCCGGGCCTCAGCTCGCCGACGATCGGCGCGTTGTCCGGCGTGCCAGGTCGATGCCCGACGCTGACCTCCGCAAGCGCGTGCTCCGCCAGCTCCGGCACCAGGTCGGTGGCGGCACGCAGCAGGTCACGCACGGCACCAGCGGATGCCTCTTTGTCCGACCGCTCTTCGCTGGTCGCACCGACGATGATCTCGGCATTTTTCCTTGGTACCAAGTAAATCTCGCGTGAATCGGCCAGCCCTCTGATCACATGTTTCAGTCCGGTCTCCCCCCGCAACCGGAGCAATACCCCCTTCACCGGCCGCACCGGCAGCCCCCAGGCCGCGCTGCCGCAACCCGCCGCGACCACCGTCACGTCGGTCTCCCCCACCGGCGCGGCGGTCACGCTCACCATGCCCAGCAACGCCCGCACGACCAGCCGCGGATTCACCTGATGGTCGGAAGGCACCCGCACGCCCCGGGCCCGCGCCGTCACCAGCGGCTCGACCTGGCTGGGCACCACCTTCTCCACCTCGAACCCCAGCGACCGCTGGTGCTCCCACAACCGCGCCATCCCCCGCACGTCATCACCGGTCAGTCCAATCTGGAGCGTCCCGGTCGGGTCATACCCCACGTCGGCGCCGAACCCCGCCGCATAGGAGGGCCACACCCGGGCACACTCCACCAGCAACCGGGTCAGCTCGGGCTCCCCGAAATACGACTCCCCCACCGGCGCCAGCATCCCGGCCGCCACATGCGAGGCACCGCTTCCCGGCGACGGATCGTGCACCGTCACCTCATGCCCGCGCCGCCCGCACTCACGAGCGATCGCCAGACCGACAATCCCCGCCCCGATCACAGCGACCCTCATCGGACAAGCTCCAGAAGACTCGCCAGCGCCCGCATCGGATCCGCCGCGTCGGCCACCGCCGCGATCACCGCCACCCCGTGCGCCCCCGCGTTCAGGAGATCCGGCACCCGCTCGTGCGTGACCCCGCCGATGGCGATCACCCGCGCCCACGGCGCGATCGCCGCGACTCCTTGCGGCCCAAGCGGTTCCGGCAGCCCATGCTTGGTCGAGCTGAAATAGCACGGCCCCACGCCCACATAGTCGGCGCCCTGCGACATCGCCAGGCGCGCCGCGGCCGGGGTGCGCGCGGTCGCGCCCAGGATCCGCTCCGGGCCGAGAAGGCGGCGGGTGGCGGGCACCGGCAGGTCGTCGGCGCCCACGTGGGCACCGTCCGCGTCAACGGCCACGGCTATGTCTACGCGATCGTTGATCAGTACCTTCACACACTTTGTGCGACAGAGCTCGACTATCGCGGTGGCGGCCTCGAAGGCTGCCCGGTCAGTCCAGGAGTCGTGGGGCCGGAACTGGACCACCAGATCGGGCGTGGCGACCCGCAACAGGGTGCGCACCTGCTCGACCGGGTCGCGGCCCGGGCGGCTATCGGTGATGAGATGGATCCGGCCCAGCATCGGTGCCTCCTCCCTGCGCCGGCATGATCCGGATCAGGTTCGAACGGTCGGGGCTACTCAGCCCCCTCTCAGCCCGCTGCAGCGGACTCCCGTGGTTCAAGCGCATCAAGCACTTGACGGCAGCCTATCGCTGCCGCCAAGTGCTAGCAAACTGTGCTGAGTTTCCAAGGCAGCGGGTGGAGTTGAACGCTTCGCGATCAACCCCACCCACGCCCAAAAACACGGCTTCGCCTGAACGGAGTAAGACCCTCCAGGCAGCCGGTGGAGTTGAACGCTTCGCGATCAACCCCACCCACGCCCAAAAACACGGCTTCGCCTGAACGGAGTAAGACCCTCCAGGCAGCGCGGCTTAGTAGACGTTCACGCCGAAGCGGTTGAGCACCTCGGGAACCGGCTGGAAGAACGTGGTGCCACCGGTGGTGCAGTTTCCACTGCCACCCGAGGTGAGGCCGAGCGCGACCGTACCGGCGTACATCGAGCCGCCGCTGTCACCGGGCTCCGCGCACACGTTGGTGCGGATCATCTGGAAGACGGTTCCTTGCGGGTAGTTGACGGTCGCGTTGAGACCCGTGACCGAGCCACCGCGGTTGCCCGTCGTGCTGCCGTGACGGCGCACGGCTTGCCCGACGAAGGCGTTGCCGGCCGACGTGATGTCCTGGCCGTTGGCGATCGTGCCGGGGGTGTTGGTGAAGCTGGAGACGTACTGCACGATGCCGTAGTCGTTGGTCGGGAAGCTGGTCCCGGTCCGGTTTCCGATCACCGGTCCGGTGGAGGTCGCACGCCACTGCGAACCGATGTTGGTGCAGTGCCCGGCGGTGATGAAGAAGCGCGTGCCGGCGCTGTTGCGGACGTTGAAGCCGAGCGAGCAGCGCGCGCCGCCGGTGAAGATGGCGTTGCCACCGGCAATGAAGTTCGTGAATGTGCCCTTTACCGCGTTGGTGCGCACGGCGCCGTTGCCTTCGGCGACGGCCGCGTTGATGGCGGCGAGGTTGGCGCCGGTCACCGACTCGTCGGTGTCCACGACCACCTGGTTCGTGATCGGGTCCACATACCAGGCCGTGCCGGGCACGCCCTTGTTGAGCTTGGCGATGGTGGCGTTGAGCTCGCGCGTGCTGCGGCTCACGACGCGGGCGGTGCCGCCGGCGGCCTCGACCCTGGCGGCCGCGGCTTCGCTGGTGACATTGACGACCATGCGGGTGCCGTCAAAGAACGATCCCGCGGACTGGTCCTCGCCCACGACGCCCGGTAGGGCGGCCTGGGAGTACAGGGACGGCGCCGCCTGGGCCTGCGTGGGCAGGACCGCGATGATGGCGGCGGCGGATGCGCCGATGAGCGCGAGGCGTCTGGTGACGCGCATTGCTTCCTCCCGGGGGTATGGAGAAATTTATGAATACAGATATTGGCAGACACCGCCGCTTCTGACCAGACACTCAGTCAAAATTGTGAACAAAATAAGTTACTTCAGTGTGAAGAAAGCTCAGCGCACGTCCCACACGGGCTCGGCGGTCTCCTTCACCTCACCGTCGTTCTGGAAGAGCAGGAAACGGTCGAACCCCCGGGTGAACCACCGGTCGTGGGTCACCGCGATCACCGTCCCCTCAAAGCTTTCCAGCCCCTTCTCCAGCGCCTCCGAGCTCGCCAGGTCGAGGTTGTCGGTGGGCTCGTCGAGCAGCAGGAGCGTGACCCCGCTCAACTCCAGCAGCAGGATCAGGAAACGCGCCTGCTGCCCGCCTGAGAGCGTGCCGAACCTCTGCTCCCCTTGGCGCGCAAGCTCATAGCGGTCCAGCGCCTTGTACGCGGCCCCCTGCTCCAGCGACGGCCTGTCCTTGTCGCCCTTCCACAGGATCTCCAGCAGCGTCAGGTCGAGCAGCTCCGGCCGGTCGTGGGTCTGCGAGAAGTGTCCCGGCACAACCCGTGCCCCCAAACGAAACCCACCCTCATGCGCCACGCCATCGCCGGCCAGCAACCGAAGGAAATGCGACTTGCCCGTCCCGTTGGCCCCCAGCACCGCCAACCTGTCGCCATACCACAGCTCCAGGTCGAACGGGAAAGTCAAGTCAGTCAACTCAAGCGCCTCGCACATCACGGAACGCTTTCCGGTGCGGGCTCCGCGCAGCCGCATCTGGATGTTCTGATCCTTGGGCGGCAAGGGCGGCGGACCCGCCTCCTCGAACTTGCGCAGCCGGGTCTGCGCCGCCTGGTAACGCGACGCCATGCCGTCGTTGTACGCCGCCTTCTGCTTGTACATCAGCATGAGCTGGCGCAGCTTCTCGTGCTCCTCGTCCCAGCGGCGGCGGCGCTCCTCCATGCTGTCGTGCCGCGCGAGCCTCGCCTCATGCCAGGAGGCGAACCCGCCCGGGTGCGTCCAGGCGCTGCCGCCCTCGACGGCCACGACCCGATCGGCGGTCTGGTTGAGCAGCTCCCGATCGTGGCTCACATACAGGATCGACTTACGCGATTCGCGCAAGCGTTGCTCCAGCAAGCGCTTCGCCGGTACATCAAGGAAGTTGTCCGGCTCGTCCAGCAGCAGCACCTCATCGGTCCCGCGCAACAACAGCTCCAGAGCGAACCGCTTCTGCTCTCCCCCGGACAGCGTCCTAACCAGACGGTCTCTTGTGGACTCCCACGGCAACTCGAGGATGAGCGTCGAGACGGTGTCGAAAAGCACCTCGGCGTCGTAGCCGCCGGCCTCGCCGAACTGCGTCAGTGCCTCGGCATAGCGTATCTGCGACCGCTCGGTGCCCTCCGCCTTCATCGCCGCCTCGGCCTTCCGGAGCCGCTCGCCCGCCTCGCGCAGCCGCGGTTCCACAAGCGAGAAAGCCAGATCGGCCAGCGTCGACTCATCGGCCACCATCCCGATGAATTGCCGCATGACGCCGAACCCGCCAAAACGCGAGATCGAGCCCGTCTTGACCTGGAGGTCACCGGAGACCATACGCAGCAGCGTCGTCTTGCCGGCGCCGTTTGGCCCGACGAGCGCCACCTTCGTGCCCTCGCCCACCCGGAACGACACATCGGCGAAAAGCACCCTGCCATCCGGCAGCGTGTGCCCGACCCCAGCGACATCGACGTAACCCACGCCGGAATAGTGCCTGATAAACCGGCTTAGGCGCGAACGACTTTCAGCACCCGGAAGCCGGCCGCGCTGGCGTGCCGGCGCGCCCCCCAGCCCTGCTCCTCCAGCCACCCCTGCAAGGAATCGGCGCCCTTGTGCTTGCTGACCACCAACCACGCGACGCCGTCATCGGACAGACATGGCAACCATTTCTCTAGAAGCCCATGCAATTCCGCTTTGCCCACCCTGATCGGAGGATTCGACCAAATCTCATCAAATTTAATTTCAGGGGGTACCCCTTCAGGCTCCGCGACGACAACGTTGAGCCCTTTGGTGTTCAGAGCCGCCAGTTCCCGGGCGCGGGAGTTGACATCCACCGCCCAGACCTTCGCCTTCGGCGCCACCGTGGCCAGCACCCTGGCGATCGGCCCGTAACCGCACCCGAGATCGAGCAGTGTGCCCTCCGCGTCCGCGCCGGGCAGCTCCCCCTTGCGCAGCAGCACGGAGGTGCCCGGGTCGAGGCGCCCCGCGGAGAAAACGCCACCGGACGCGGACAGCGTGTAGTGGCGGCCTCCCAGGTCGAAGGAGACTTCGCGGATCCGAGCCGGCGCCACCGGTTCGGCGGAGAAATAATGCTCCGTCACCGGCATATTCTCCCCCGTTCGGTCTTTGGTTGCCGCCCGCGGGGGCATTCTTCCCTTGGCGTCCGTTACGCTGTGCGACATGGCTCATGGGTATGGCGGCGGCAACGGTGATTGGTCACCCCCGCCTCCGCCGTCCAACCGCGGAGGCGGCGGTGGTCGCAGGCGTGCGCCCGAGCCTTCCGACGACGGCTGGGTGCGCAAGCCTCCCATGCATCCGGGTGAATCGCCTTCCCGGCCCTTCCCCGAGCCGCCGGGCGGGCGCGGCATGATGGGCCGCCCGCGCGGCGTCGACCAGCCTCCCGCGCCGCCGCCGGGCCGCCGACGAGGCGAGGGCTTCCCCTCGTCCTATGTGCAGAAGCCCGACTATCCCGGCCATCCGGGCTCCGTCTCCGGCGTCCCCGGGCCGGGCATCCCCGGCCCCGCTCCTCGCGGCGGCAACCGCCGCGGCGGTCCCAACCCGGATGTCGAGCTCTCCTCCTCGGGCTTCCCCAAGCGCCGGCGCCAAGACTTCCCTCCCCCACCCGACGACGCGCCCGCCGGCCCCCCTCGCCGTGGCGCCGCCGGCTTCCCGTCGTCGACCTCGGCCCCGCCCGGTGCCGGCTCCCGCACCGCCCCAGGCTTCCCCGCATCGGCATCCGCCCCACCAGGTGCCGGCTCCCGCACCGCCCCAGGCTTCCCCGCATCGGCATCCGCCCCACCAGGCACGGGCTCCCGCACCGCCCCAGGCTTCCCCGCCTCCACCTCGGCCCCGCCCGGTGGCCTGGTGAACGCGCCCCGCAGCGGCGGCCCGCGCACCGCCGCCCCGGTCGGTGCCCCCCGCGGCGCGATGCCCGGTGCCCGCAACGCGCCCACGGGCCTCGCCGACCCGCGCAAGCTGCCACCCCGGCCCGCGCGCCCCGGCGCCGTGCCGCCCAACCGTCCCGTCTCGCCGCCGCCCTTCGCCGCGGCCCGGCCGCGGCCGGCCGGCGAGACCCAGTCGCGATGGCAGCAGCGGGTTCACCTCAACCCACACATGTCCAAGCGATGGAAGGCAACTCTCGGGTTCATCGGCGTGATCGTCGTCCTGTCGGTCTGTGGAGTCAGTTCCTGGCTGATCGTCCTCGACGAGCAAAAGGGCGTTCAGGCGCAAGCAAACAACGCCTCGCCCAAACCGTCGATCATCCCGGTGGACATCAGCTCCCGCGAGGTCGATCCGACCCCGCTCACCGTGGCCGAGGTCTTCCCCAATGACAAGATTGTCATCGACCCGTCCAAGCCCGACGAGGCTTACAAGATCATCTCGAAGCAGGAGCAGACCGACTGCCGCACCTCGACCAAGGGCGAGATCTCCACGCTGATCCAGGGGCTGGGGTGCAGCCAGGTGATCCGGGCCACGATGCGCTCGCCGAGCGAATATCTGGTCACCGGCGGCATCTTCAACCTCGACACGGTCGCCTCGGCGGAGAAGGCGTGGGACAGCATCCGCGGGATGGTCGACTCGCAGAAGGGTGGCTTCCTCGGGTGGGCGCCCACCACCGACAAGAGCACCCGCCCGCTGGCGCTCGCCGCGACCGTCGTCGGCTGGAACATGAAGGGCCACTACTTGGCGTTCTGCGTGATCGCGCGCTCCGACGGCAACGAAATCCCGGACAGGGACCCGTTCGCGAGCCAGATCATGTATGACATCGTCGAGATCTACCTGAAGGGCCAGATTCTCGAGGCCCGCGCCACCGACCCGGCGCCCGACGCCTCCGGCGCACCCGCCCCGACCCCTAAACCGTCCGGATAGGACGGTCAGGCCCGGGCGCGCATCCGGCGCGTCGCCTCGGCCTGAGCCGCATAGCTTTCCTCATCCGCCGGATAGCCCACCTCGAGCAGGGTCAGCCCGTGCGCGGGCGCCACCAGCACCTGGCTCGACCGCTCGGTCGCCGACAGCAGCGAGGCGGGCCAGCCCACCGGGCGGCGCCCCTCACCCACGGCCAGCATCGACCCGACGAAGCTGCGCACCATCTGCTGGCAGAAAGCGTCCGCCCGCACCGAGGCCACGACGATGCCGTCCCCATCGCGCCGCCACGAGAACTCCGATACCGTCCGGATCGTCGTGGCATGCTCCTTGCGCCGGCAGAAGGCCACGAAATCGTGCTCGCCCTCCAATGCGCGGGCGGCCTCGTTCATCGCCGTGACATCGAGCGGGCGCGGCCACGCGACGGTGTCCAGCCGTCGCAAGGGTTCCACTCCGCCCACGGCATCGCTTATCCGGTACCCATAAAGCCTGAAAACCGCGGAAAAACGCGCATCAAACGTGGGCGGCACCCGCGTCGCCCCGAACACCCGCACATCCGGCGGCAGCAACCCGGCCAGCCGCCGCAAACCCGTGGACTCCAGCTCTTCCCAAGCCGCGAGCGGGACGTCGACGTGGCAGACCTGCCCGCTGGCGTGCACCCCGGCGTCGGTGCGCCCCGCCACGGTCAGGCCCTCGACTGTCCTAAACAGACGCTCGAGCTCCGCCGAGAGCACGCCCGCGACGGTCCGCTGCCCCGGCTGGGCCGCCCAACCGGAAAAGCCCGTGCCGTCGTAGGAAACATCCAGACGGACACGGGCTTTCTCGTCCTGCAACTTATTCTTCCGAGTCGCTTCCGGCCTTGACCTCGCCAGAAAGGACGGCGGCTTTGTCCTCCTGGGCCTGGGCCTTGGGATCAACCCCGCCTGCGCGGGCAGCGCGCTTCTTGGCCTTCGGCTCGTCGGCCACGACCAGCTCCTCGACCAGCTCGATGACGGCCATGGGAGCGGAGTCGCCCTTGCGCGGGCCCGTCTTCACGATGCGCGTGTAGCCACCGGGACGGTTCGCGTAGCGCGGGGCGATCTCCTCGAAGAGAGCGACGAAGGTGTCCTTCTCCCCGATGGTCTTGCGGACCTCACGCCGTGCCGCCAGGTCGCCCCGCTTGGCCTTGGTGATCAGACGCTCGGCCAGCGGGCGCAGCCGGCGGGCCTTGGTCTCGGTCGTTTGGATCCGGCCATGCTTGAAAAGCGAGGTGGCGAGGTTCGCCAGCATCAGCTTCTCGTGCGCGGGGCTGCCCCCGAGGCGGGGACCCTTGGTGGGCGTTGGCATTGTTGCTCCTTATTCAGGCCGAGCGTCTTTACAACTGCTCGGTCTCGCGGTAGTCGTCGTTTTCGTAGTCCGTCTCGCCGAAGGAGTCCACGACGTGCGCCGGGTCGAAGGTGGGGGCGGAGTCCTTGAGCCCCAAGCCCATCCCGGCCAGCTTCATCTTGACCTCATCGATGGACTTCTGCCCGAAGTTGCGGATGTCGAGCAGGTCCGCCTCGGTGCGCCCGATGAGCTCACCGACGGTGTTGATGCCTTCGCGCTTGAGGCAGTTG
>Ga0075428_100000163_pt1 | contig 61053 bp, 64 predicted proteins | sample RhiMetdeltSRZDD2_FD_75291 | JGI IMG/M metagenome (GOLD analysis project Ga0075428, IMG submission 75291) | Populus rhizosphere microbial communities from Tennessee, USA - Rhizosphere MetaG P. deltoides SRZDD2 | ecosystem: Host-associated > Plants > Roots > Rhizosphere > Soil | place: USA... | reverse complement strand
CGTAAGAACTGGGCGTTGGTCGAGGGTCGTGGCAAACGGGCCTTCGTATCACCCGACGACGATCGCCATCCGGGGCTCGGTCGCGCCCGGGCCAACGCCCCGCCGCCGGTGGCCGCGCTGTGAAACCGAGTGGCGGCTAGGACGCGCGGCTGCGCGGAGCTGACGACTGCGCGCCTTGGTCCTGCACGGCGTCGAGCAGCGCGTCGAGCTTCTGCCCGAGCTCGGCGGCGTCGCGGCGGAACGCCTGCACCACACCGACGGCAAGACCGCTGATGATCAGCGCCAAGCCACCCACGCCGCCCGAGATCACGTAGGGGAGCTGCCCTTGCGTGTAGTCCTTGCCCGCCGCGCCATTCCACGCGAGGAAGATCACGATGGCGCCCAGGGCGACAAGCCCCACGGCGGTGTACAACGCGGACTTGGGCCAACCGCTCATGCCGAAGAGCCTATTCGTCTTCGACCGGGCGGAACACGATGCCCGTGCGGGGCTTGGGCCAGAAGAACGTGGTCTTGGGCGGCATCCGCACACCGAGGCGGCCGGTGTCGGCGATCTGATCGACCGTCGCCGGCCGCAACAAGAAGGCGGCGTCGGCCTCGCCCGATGCGACCGCACCCAGCACCGTCGCCTGGCCGTGCTGGTACGTGAGCGTGTGGTCGGGGAAGGCCGACAGCGCTTCGGCCACCCGGCTCGAGTCGAGGTCGTGGGCGCCCGGGTCACGCGGTGTGAGCCGCCACGCGCCGGACCGGGTCACGACCGCCAACGCGTCGGGTGTTGTCACCGCCTCGGCGGCGAAGTACGGATCGAGGGCGGCGACGATGTCGAAGTCCGGCGGCAGACCCGTGACGAGCCGGTGGATGGCGCCGACGGTGAGTTGCGCGTCGTCGAGCTCGACCACGTACGCGAAGACCGCGTCGTAGTCGCCGGGCTGGTCGCCGTTGGCGGCGCGGCGCTCCTCGCGGTACGCCCGAGCGACCTCGTAGCGGTGATGGCCGTCGGCGACGAGGATCGGCTGGGCGCCTGCCGCCGCCGCGATCTTGGCGATCCGGTCCGGATCGGTGATCGTCCACGCTTCGTGCCGCACGCCGTCCTCATCCTCGGCGACCGCGTCGGGCGGGCCCGTCGGCGCGAGCAGCGCGCTCAAGCCGGGCGCCGGCGCCAAGCCCCATATCGGCGACACATTGGTGCGGCAGGTGCGGAGCAGATTGAGCCGGTCGTCCTTGGCCTTGGGCGTGGTGTGCTCGTGGGGAAGCAGCGCCCCGTCCGCGATCGCCAGCGCGCCGAGCACGCCGAGCGTGTGCCGCTCGCCGCCGGTCTCGTCGCCGTATGTCATCCGGTACGCAGTGAGAGTCGGCTCGTCGTCACGAGCCAGGACCCCGGTCTGTTGCCAGGTGTCGATCAGACAGCGCGCGTTGGTATAGCGATCGGTCGCGCCGTCGTCCTGCGGCAATTCGACCCGCACCGCGTTGTGCTCGCTGCGCTCCTCGAGGCGCCGGCGCTCCTTCTCGTCGATGACGTCGTACGGAGGCGCGACGAGATTGGATACGTCAGGCCCCTCGCTGTATCGCAGGCCGCGGAACGGTAGGAGCTCGGGCATCACGCGCTCCGCAGACGGCGGCGGTTGCGCATCTCGACGACGACGCCCGTCGCGAGGAGTGCGACGACGCCAGCGCCGACGAGCGCGGCCGGTCCGAGATTGCGCTTCTTGACTGGCCGCTTGCACGCCACGCTGATCTGCACGGCCTGGCTGACGGGCTGACCGGTGGCCGCGGTGCCGTTGAACGAGACGGTGTTGCTCCCGAGGCGCGCCGGGATCGTCTTATCGGCGATCGTCAGCGCAGGCGGGCTGCACGTCGCCACGGTGATTGCGGGAGCGGCGCAGCCGCTGAAATCGGCGAGGACGCGCGACGCGGCGGCGCCGTTGACGTCAATCCGCACCTCGCTCCGCGCCCGGTAGGTGCACACCTCCTGCGTCACGATGTCACCGGGGATACGCACCGGCGCGCTCGTTGTCGTGATCGGCTTGCCCTCGGGCGTGGTCCCGCCGGACCCCGGCGTCGGCCGCGGCGCCTGAGTGACCACCGCCCCGCCGGGCGTGGTCACGAAGCTGCCGTCGATGTTGGTGACCGGCACGCCGGGAGTCGTCGAGGTCGGCGTCGGGGGGTACTGCTGGGCGCGGGAAGGCGACGCCGGCGCGAACACGGCGATGAGCAGCAGGGTGGTGAGGGCGAGAAACCAGCGCATCGATAGGGGGCCGGTCCCGGAGACCGGCGCGGCGAACCTTACCCGCACGGTTCGGTCCCACGATCCACCCCAGTGCGTGCCGGAGGCGTTGACGTCGAGTCGTCCCGCGTGCAACCGCGGCTGCGGCACGAACCGCAGGTCAAGGTCGCGACCGCCGGCGTCGGGGATCGCAGTCTCGAAGGTCACGCGCCGGTGTTGCCCGGCGCCCACGACGACGGTCTGCTGCGCGAGCTGCAACCCAGCATCGGGCACCGCGCCCGGCTGGACCGCACCCTCGGGAGCCCACACCAGGACCCAGCCGATGTAGTCGCCCGGCGTCGACACGCCGCCGTACCCGTCGGGCCCCAGTTGGTACGACGGCGCCGCGCCGACCGGCGCGCTATTGCGGAGGTCGATCGTCGTGCGGACAAGCGCCGTGCCGTGCGCGGTCACGCGAACCCGCACGTCGGTGTTCACGTCGACGTAGTAGTCGAGCTTGGTCGCCGTCCGGTTCTCGACCGCGACATGGAACGTGTTGTCGCGCTGCGCGCCCCGGGCGATCGTCCCATCGACACCCCAGCGGGCGATGGCGTCCGCCTCGTCCGGCTGCTGGCTCCACGCCCGGACGTGCCCGGTGGCGACGCCCCGAACGAGCGCGTCGGCCACCGCCGACCGGTCGACGGCGCCGGCGGCGACACGCGCCATGACGGCATCCATCGTTCCCGCCAGGACCCGCCGGCGGTCGCCGTCCTGCGCCGGCGCGACGCCGTCGTAAATGTCGTGCAGAAGGACCGAGGCGGCCGATGCCGAGGTCAGCGGACGGGACAGGCCGTCGACATTGATTGGTCCGGTTGCTCGCAACAGGCGCGCCAGCGCCGGCACGTCGAGCGTCCACACGCCGTCGACCGCCCGACCTGTGGCCTGCTCGTACATCGCGGCCATGGCCCGCGCCGTCCACGGAAAGTCAGCGGTCGCGTTGACCGACTCCCACAACTGATTGAGTCCGATGGGCCCGAACGCCGATGCCGCGCCGTTGGGTACCGCGATCGCCGCGGGCTGTTCGAGCCGCAGGTCGACGACCGAGCCATGGCGGCCGAGGGTGAAATGACCGGCGTCAACGGTGATCTCGGCGTACGACAGGACCATGCCCTGGTCGCGCATCTCGGCGTTGTTCTGGAGGGCGACGAGGTAGCGGCGGGGCTGGTTGCCGCCGAGCAGTCCTCCCACAACCCACACGTCGCCCGCGGCGCGGTGCAGTTTGGCGGCGGCCTCGGACCCAGTCGGTACCACCGCCACGCGGGTGGCGGCCTGGTCGAGGCGGCGGGCGAGGCCATCGAGGGCCGCCGGCGTCACCGGGCCCGCGCCGCGGACGAGCGCGTCGCCGGCGTAGGCCGCCCGTTGCACGGAGGTGGTCGCCATCACTGTTCGAGCGGCCGTTCGCCGGGTCCAGCCGCGCACGCCGGGAAGGGCGAGGAGCGGCGATCGGCGCACCCGGGCGTCAACCCGCCGCGCCGCCGCCGCCAGCGCGTCGACACGGCGGAGCACATGCGCCCGTCCGGTCGCCGTCAGCACCGCCGCGCTCGGCGGCGCGTCGGCGCGGCCCAATTGCCAGACGTCGCGGGCCGCCCGGCCGAGGTCGACTACCGCGATCAACACCACCAGCGCGGCGGCGACCGCAAAGGTGCGACCAATCGCTCTGACAGGATGGCGCCGGTGGCGTGGGTCCTCGATCTCGACGGTGTGCTGTGGCTCGATGGCATCGCCATCCCGGGCGCGGCCAACGCGGTGGCCCGGTTGCGCAACCAGGGGACCAAGGTCGTCTTCCTCACGAACAACTCGGCGCCGACCGTCTCGGAGCACCTCGCCCGGCTGCGCCAGATCGGCGTGCCGGCCGGCGACGCCGACATCATCACCTCGGCCCAGGCGGCGGCGTCCATGCTCGAGCCGGGAACGTCCGCGCTGGTGTGCGCGGGCGCCGGCGTGACCGAGGCGCTGACCCGCCGGGGCGTTCGCGCCGTCCGCAGCGGCCGGGTCGACGCCGTCATCGTCGGCTTCCACCAGGACTTCGACTACGAGCGGTTGACCGCCGCGTCGCGCGCCGTTTTCAACGGTGCCCGCCTTATCGGTACCAACGCGGACCCGACGTATCCCACGCCGACCGGACCGATTCCCGGCGGCGGGGCCCTGCTCGCCGCGGTGGCCTACGCGACCGGCGCCGACCCCGAGTTGGCCGGAAAGCCCAACCGGCCGGTCGCCGCGCTGCTCACCGAACGCGTCGGTCGGGTCGAGGTCGTCGTCGGCGATCGCCCGTCTACCGACGGCCGTCTGGCGCGCGTGCTCGACGCCCGCTTCGCCCTCGTACTCACCGGTGTCACCAGCGCGACTGACCTGCCCGTCGACCCGGCGCCCGACATCGTCAGTGACGACCTCGCGGGTGTCGTCGCCGCTCACGGCCACTGACGACGGTCGCTCAGTGCGCCGGCTGCCGCGCCGGCGCTCGGCGCGACGCGCCGCCGGTAGCTCGCCACAAAAGGCCGGCGAGAACGCCGAATGCGAACCCGCCCACGTGCGCGGCCCACGCGACACCCGGTTGGGTGAGAAGGAACTGCGACGCGAACCAGAAGCCGAGTACCCACTTCGCGGAGATGCGGCGGAACAACGGGATGATGACGAAGATGAGGGTGAGGATCGGCGCGTTCGGATAGAGCACGATGTACGCGCCCATGACGCCGGCGATGGCGCCCGACGCGCCGACCACGGGCACCGCGCTGTTGGGATCGATCGCGACGTGGGCCAAGGTCGCCACCAATCCGGCGACGAGGTAGAAGGCGAGGTAGCGCCAGGGCCCGCGCGCGTCCTCGATGTTGTTGCCGAACACCCAGAGAAACAGCATGTTGCCCCCGAGGTGCACGAGGCTGCCGTGCAGGAACATTGTGAAAAGGAGCGCGAGGTAGATGTTCTTCCCGCTCTCGCACGACGGCGTCGCGCTCACGACCGCGGGGCCCGCCGTGTCGCAGACCGCAGCCGGCGCGGTCGGCCCGAACTCGGCCGCCACCTCGTCGCGAGTCAGCGGACGCCGCTTGACCAGCTCGCGGGGGATAGCTGCGTGGCCCAGCGTGAACTTGACCTCCTGGACCTGCTCAGTCTGCGGATCAACGGCGTTGCCGGCGTGGCCGCGCTGCACACCGAAGTAGACGAAGACGCACGCACCGATCAGCACCCAGGTCATCCACGCCGTGCGGCGGGTGGGGTTGTCGTCACGCAGCGGGAGCATCGAGGTGCCTACGCTACCCCCGCGAGGTGCGAACTTTTGCAAGCACCGGGTCGGTTTGCGTAAAGTTCAGGAATGCCCCAGAGCGACCTGTGGAAGCGGTACCTCGACGCGGGGATGGAGTTCTCGCAGCTCACCCGGTCTCGTGCCGAGAGCATCGTGAAGGAGCTCATCCGAGCGGGCGAGGTCCAACGAGAACAGCGACAGCAGCGGATCGAAGACCTTCTCGATCGCAGCCGCAAGAACACCGAGGAGCTGGTCAAGACCGTGCGGAAGGAACTGAGCCAGCAGCTCGGCACCCTCGGCGTGGCGACCAAGGCCGACCTGGCCAAGCTCGAGGCCAAGATCGACCGTCTGGCCAAGTCGGGCGGCGCGGCCAAGAAGGCAGCGCCGAAGGCGGCGGCAGCCAAGAAGGCCTGACGGCCCGGCGCCGGCTCGACACCGAGCTGGTTCGTCGCGGGCTGGCGTCGAGCCGGTCCGAAGCCCAAGCCGCCATCGCGGGCGGCCGGGTCCTCGTCGGCGGTGCTGTCGCCGACTCACCGGCACGGCTCGTGCTCGCAGGCGACGCAGTGCGCCTCGTCGGTCCGGCGGCGCCGTTCGTCAGTCGCGGCGGCGAGAAGCTGGCCGCGGCGATCGATCGATTCGCGGTCCCGGTCGCGGGCCGCCGCGCCCTCGACGCCGGCGCGTCCACTGGTGGCTTCACCGACTGCTTGCTCCAGCGCGGCGCAACGCACGTGGTCGCGGTGGATGTCGGCCACGGCCAACTCCACGAGCGCCTGCGCGGCGATGAGCGCGTCACCAACCTCGAACGGACGAACATCCGCCACCTCGATCTGGAGGCGGCCGGTGGGGTGGCGTTCGCCGTCATCGTCGCCGACCTCGCCTTCATCTCCCTCCGGACGGTGTTCCCCGCGTTGCTTCAACGGCTCGCGGCGCCGAGCGCCGACGCCGTGCTCCTGGTGAAGCCCCAATTCGAGGCCGGGCGCGTCGAAGCGAGCCGCGGCCGCGGTGTGATTCGTGATCCGCTCATCTGGCAACGCGTCCTCGACGACGTCGCGTCCTCGATCGTCACGCACGGAGCCGTCATGATGGACGCCATGGTGTCGCCCCTCCTTGGCGCTGATGGCAACGTCGAGTTCCTGGTCCACGCCCGGCCGGGTGCCGGGCCTGGGGCGCCCACCGTCGACCTGGCCGCAGTCGTCGAAGCGGCCAAGCAGCACGCGGGCTGAGGACGGACGGACCGTGGCTGTCGTCGCTCTGATCCCGCACCACCTGCGCCCGGAAGCCGCCGCGCTGGCGAAACGCTTGACCGGCGAGCTGCTGACCGGTGGCCACACCGTTCGGGTGCCCGAAGCCGACGCGCACGCCACCGGCCTGGGCGAGTGGGCCATCCCCGCGAGCGAACTCACGCGGGGACTCGATCTCGCCGTGAGCCTCGGCGGCGACGGCACCATGCTGCGCACCGTTGAGATGGTTGCTGCCGCGGGCGTTCCCGTACTCGGGGTCAACGTTGGCCACCTCGGCTACCTGACCGAGGTCGACGGCCCCGACGCGCAAGCAGCGGTCGAGCGCGTGCTGCGCGGCGACCACCGCGTCGAAACACGGATGACGCTCGCCGTCACGTTTGCCGGCGTCACGCACCACGCGCTCAACGAGGCGGTCGTCGAGAAGACGGTGTCGGGTCACACCGTGCGCGTCGCCGTGGCCCTCAACGACCGACCGTTCACGACCTACGCGGCCGACGGGCTCATCGTGGCGACGCCGACCGGTTCCACCGCGTACAACCTGTCGGCGCGCGGCCCAATCGTGTCGCCGACACATCGCGCCCTCGTGCTCACGCCGGTGTCGGCCCACATGCTGTTCGACCGATCGATGGTGTTGGGCGCGGACGAGTCGATCACGCTCGAGCTCATCGACGGCCCGCCGGCCGTTCTCGTCGTCGACGGGCGCCAACTCGGTGAGCTCACGCCCGGCGACGCGGTCGGCTGCCGCGCCGGCGACCACGACGTACGCCTCGTCACGTTCGGCGCTCGCGATTTCCACGGCATCCTGAAGCGGAAGTTCGGACTGGCCGACCGGTGACGTCGCCCTGATGCTCACCGAACTGCGCGTGCGCGCGCTCGGCGTCATCGACGACCTCCACCTCACCCTGGGCCCGGGCATGACGGCGATCACCGGTGAGACCGGCGCCGGCAAGACGCTCGTCGTCGAGGCGATTGAGTTGCTGGTCGGCGGCCGCAGCGACCCGGCCCGCGTGCGCGCCGGCGCCGACGAAGCGTCGATCGAAGGACGGTTCGAGACGCCCGACGGCGAGTTGGTGTTGGCGCGGGCGATCCCGGCGCAGGGCCGGTCGCGCGCCTACGTCGACGGCCGCATGGCACCGGTCGCCCAGCTGGCCGACGCTGGCCACGCCCTCGTTGACCTCCACGGCCAGCACACCCACCAGTCCCTCCTCGCCGCCGGCGTGCAGCGCGCCGCGCTCGACCGCTTCGGCCAGATCGACCTGTCGGCCCGGGCCGATGCCCGCGCCGACCTGGCCCGCATCGACGCCGAGCTGGCGCGACTCGGGGGCGACACGCGTAGCCGGGCCCGCGAGCTCGACCTCCTGCGATACCAAGTCGAGGAGCTGTCCGCCGCCCACATCGAGTCGGCCGACGAAGACGACCTCCTGGCCGCCGAGGAGGAACGCCTGGCCGACGTCGGCGCCCATCGGGCGGCGGCGGCAGCCGCGTGGACCGCGTTGGGCGACGAAGGCGGCGCGGCCGACGTCGTGGCCACCGCCCTCGCCGAGGTCGCGGCGCGCCGCCCGTTCGCGGCCCACGCCGAGCGGCTCCGCGGCATCGTCGCCGACCTCACCGACGTGGCCGCCGAGTTGCGCGCCCTGGGCGACGAGTTGCAGGACGACCCGGAACGTCTCGTTGCCGTGCAGTCGCGCCGCCAACTGCTCACCGCCTTGCGCCGCAAGTACGGCGAGTCATTGGCCGACGTCATCGCATTCGCGGCCGAGGCGACTGCCCGGCTCGAGGACCTCGAAGGTTACGAAGGTCGGGCCGCCGCGTTGGAAGACGAACGATTGGCGGCGGCGGCGCGGCTGGCCGAGGCCGAGGCCGAATTGGGCCGGGCCCGACGGCACCACGCGCCCGGTCTGGCCGATGCGGTGATGACCCAACTCCCGGAGCTGGCGCTGGCCGGCGCGTCGTTCTCGATCGACACCGGGGCCGATGCCACCGCCGACGACGTGACGTTCCTGCTGTCGGCCAACCCTGGCGAGCCCGAGCGGCCACTCGCCAAGGTCGCATCCGGCGGTGAGCTCGCCCGCTCGATGCTCGCTCTGCGGCTCGTCCTCCGTGACACCACCGTGCCCACGCTGATCTTTGACGAGGTCGACGCCGGCGTCGGCGGCCAAGCCGCGGTCGCGGTCGGCCGGGCGCTGGCCGACTTGGCCGGTGACCACCAGGTGCTCGTCGTCACGCACCTGCCACAGGTCGCCGCCTTCGCGGACCATCACGTTGCGATCGTCAAGGGCGCAAGCGGGGCCCGGACCGCGGCGACCGCCGAAACACTCGACGACGCCGGCCGGGTCGGCGAGCTGACGCGCATGTTGTCAGGACTGCCGGAGAGCGCCACCGGTCGTGACCACGCTGCCGAGCTATTGACCGCCGCCCGGCGCGAGCGGGCGCGCTGATGAGCACCGAGCCCGTCCTCGTCCCGACCGCGGGCCGGGCGCGCGTCGACCGCCGTACCAAGCGCCTCCTCGAGCGGATACAAGCTGGCGAGATCGCGATCATCGATCACGAAGACCTCGACCGGATCGCCGCCGAGAACCTCGTGCGGGCCCGACCGGCCGCGGTGGTCAACGCCGCCGCGTGCATCTCCGGCCGGTATCCCAACGTCGGCCCGCTCCTCATCGCGGCGGCGGGCATCCCATTGGTCGACTGCGCGGGAACCGAGTTGCTGGACCGCGTGCACGACGGCCAGCTCATACGCGTCGAAGGCGACGAGGTGTGGCTCAACGGTGAACTGGTCGCCAAGGGCGCGCGCCAGAGTCTCGGCACGCTGGAGGCCGAGTACGAAGCGGCCAAGGGCAGCTTGGGTGAGGAACTCGAACGCTTCGCCGAGAACACGCTCGAGTACATGCGGCGCGAGCGCCACTTCGTCGTCGAGCCGCCCGACTTCCCCGATGCCGGCGTCACGTTCCGGCACCGCCACGCGCTGGTCGTCGTGCGCGGCGCGGACTACCGCAGCGACCTTGCGCACCTGCGCAGCTACGTGAACGAGATGAAGCCGGTCCTCGTCGCGGTCGACGGTGGGGCCGACGCGCTCCTCGACGTCGGGTTCACTCCGGACCTCATCATCGGTGACTTCGACTCGGTCTCGACGCAGGCGCTGCACACCGGCGCCAAGCTCGCGGTGCACGCCTACGCGGGCGGGAACGCGCCCGGAGCGGCGCGCCTCGACCAACTCGGCCTGGAATACGTCACGATCGAGGCGCCGGGTACCAGCGAGGACGTCGCCATGCTCCTGGCCTACGAGCTGGGCGCCGAACTGATCGTCGCCGTCGGCACCCACGCATCGATGGTCGACTTCCTGGACAAGGGCCGGGCCGGTATGGCGTCGACGTTCCTCGTGCGACTCAAGGTCGGCCCGATCCTCGTCGACGCCAAGGGCGTGAGCCGGCTGTACCAAGGCCGCATTCGCAAGCGCGACATGACGTTCTTCCTCGTCGCCGCGGTGTTCGCCTTGCTCGCTATCGTGGTCTTCGCAGTGCCGAGGGTCTTCGTGCACAGCTTCTGGCTGATCCTCAGCGACTTCTGGCACTCGATCACGCACTGACATGGTCTCGTTCCGGTTCCACCTCGTCTCGCTGACCGCGGTGTTCCTCGCGCTCGCAATCGGCATCGCCATGGGCGCCACGGTGGTCGACCGGGCGACGGTGAGCCTGCTCGAAAGCCGCCTGGACACCGTCAAGCGCCACAGCGACGAGACCAACCAGCAAAACGATCAGCTGCGCGCCGAGGTCAACCGCTGGAACCAGTTCGCCGGCCAGACCGGCGACCAACTTCTCGCCGGTCGGCTTTCCGGCGTGTCGGTCGTGGTCGTCGTCGTCGAAGGATCCGACAAGGGGTCGCTCGACGCCATGCGGCAATCGCTGGTCGCCGCCAACGCGACGCTCCAGGGCACGTTGTGGCTCAACGCCAAACTCGCGCTCCGCGACAACGACGATGTCACCGCCCTGCGCACCCTGACCGACGCGCCGACGGCGCGTCCCGCCGACCTTCGTCGGCTCGTCGCGTCGCAGGTCGCGGCGGCGTTGACATCGACCACTGCGCTGGCCCCGCTCGGTGCGCTGGTCGACAAGGGGTATGCCCGCGCCGAAGCCCCGGGCGGGGCGACGGTCGGGCCCGCGAACCTCACTACCGCGGCAGCGCGATTCGTCGTGGTCGCCGACGGGAAGGCGGCCGCGCCGAACAATGAGCTAGCCCAACCGCTCGTCGACGAGCTCGCCCGACTGGCGCCGTCGCGCGTCGTCGGGGCCGAGGCCGGTCGCGACGCCAAGCCCGGCAGCCCCGCAGTCCGCGCCCAATTCGTCGGGCTGCTTCGCGGTGAGCCGGACCTGAAGGCGTCCACCGTCGATGATCTCGACATCTACGTCGGTCGGGTGGCGGTGGTGCTGGCGTTGCGCCAGATGAGCGACGGGCGGCTCGGGCACTACGGGGTCGGCACCGGCGCGACCCGCCTGATTCCCGACATCCCCTGATGGTCGAGGCGCATGAGCCGGAGGGCGACCTTCACCTAGCGCGATCGACGGCGGCCATGACCGCCCTGACCGCCGTGTCGCGGGTGACCGGGTTCGCGCGGATCGTCGTCGTCGCCGCAGTACTGGGCACGACGTTTCTCGGCAACACCTACCAGTCGGCCAACACGATCCCGAACGTCTTGTTCGAGCTGCTCGCGGCGGGCGCGTTGCAGGCCGTGCTCATCCCGACGTTGGTCCGGCTCGTCGACAGCGAGACGACCGAAGACGCCGATCACGTGGCCGGCGCGGTGCTCGGACTCGCCGGCGTGGTGCTCGCCGCGCTGTCACTGCTCGGCATCCTCCTGAGCCCGCTGATCATGCGCGGCCTGGTGTCGGGCGTCAGCGATCCCGCGGTTCGTGACGCGCAGGTCCGTCTCGGCGTCCTGTTCCTGGTTTTCTTCCTGCCGCAAACCGTGTTCTACGCGGCGGGCACGGTCGCCACCGCGGCGCTCAACGCCAAGGGCCGCTTCGTCGTGCCGGTGGCCGCGCCCATCGTGAACAACGTCGTCGTGATCGGCGCCTACGCCGCGTTTCGCGTCCTCCGGCACGGCGCGGCCCCGTCGCTCGACCTCACGCTCGCGCAGAAGCTGGTTCTCGCCGGCGGCACCACCGCGGCGGTGATCGCGTTCTGCGCGGTCCCGGTGATCGCGGCGCGGCGCGTCGGCTTTACCCTGCGGCCCAATCTCGACCGGCACCATCCCGCAGTGCGGCGGCTGGCGCGGCAGGGCGCGTGGGCGGCGATCTACCTCGCCTTGACGCAGGTGCTGCTCGTCGTCGTCCTGCTGCTCGCCAATCGCATCGAAGGCGGCGTGGTCGCGTACCAGGTCGGGTTCACGCTGTTCCTCCTGCCCCACGCGCTGTTCGCCGTGCCCGCCCTCACCGCGCTCTTCCCGCGGTTGTCGCGGCAAACCGGCGTGGGCGACTGGGACGGCTTCGGCGAGTCGATCACACGGGGGATAGATGCGATCGCGTTCTTCGGTCTGGCGTCGGCCGCTGCACTGTTTGCCCTGGCGCATCCGGTTGCCCGACTCGTCCTCTACGGCGCCAGCGCGCACAGCGCCGGCGCGGTCGCCGGGGCGCTGCGCGGGTTCGCAGTGGGAATCGTCGGCTACGGGGCGTTCCTGTTCCTCACGCGCGCGTTCTATGCGTTGCACGACGCCCGCACGCCCGCCGTCGCCAATGCCGTCGTCGTCCTCGCCGGGAGCGCGGCAATGGTCGTCGCTTTTGCCGCCGCCGCTCACCCCACAGTCGGCCTCCTCGCCGCGATCCACTCAGCGGTGTACCTGGTCGGCGGTGCCGCGTTGCTCGCCGCGCTGGCGATCCGACACCGCGTCGGCCTCGCCGCGCTCGGTCGCACGGTCGCGAGCCACGCCGTCGCCGCCGCGCTCACCGGCGCCGTGATGGTTGCCGTCAACCACACGGTCACGCCGTCGGGCCGCGCGGGCGCTCTCGTCACCGTCGTCCTGGCCACGCTGGCCGGTGGGCTCACGCTCGTGGCGGCGCGGCTCGTCCTGCGCCCGGCCGGTGCTCACGTGTTGCCCGAGTTGCTCGCGCCCCGTGGTTGACGCCGCGCCCGCCCGGCGCGTCCTCCAACTCCTCGGACCGTCGACCGGTGGCATACGCCGGCACGTCGCGTTCCTCGCCGGCGAACTCGAGGAACGCGGGTGGCGCGTCGACACCGCCGGCCCGGCTGGCGTGCTCGACGGATTACGGCCCCTCGACCACGAGGTTCCGGTGCCCGCCGGGTTCTCGGTGCGGGGCGTGCCGGCGGCGCGACGCGCGCTGCGCCGACTCCTTGCTCGGTACGACATCGTTCACGCCCACGGGCTCACCGCGGGCTGGGTGGCCGTACTGACGCGGGGGTTCCGCCGCCGCCCTGCCTTGGTGCTCACGATCCACAACGTGGTCCTGCCCGAGGTCGCCGGTCGCTCGGCCCGGTTGCAGCGCGCGCTCGAACGGTGGCTGCCCCGGCGGGTCAACCGTGTGATCGCGGTGTCACCCGCGATCGCCGACTCCATCGCAACGGACACTGTCGTGATCAAGGCCTTCGGCGCGGCACCAACCGCGCAAAACTCACCAGCCTCAGTGCGAACCAGCCTCGGGGTCGGGGCGGGCACGCCGATGGTCGTGACGGTCGCCCGGCTGCACCACCAGAAGGGACTCGACGTCCTCATTGCTGCGACCCCCGAGATCCTCAGCGCGGTGCCGGGCGCCAACGTCGTCATCATCGGCGAAGGGGGCTTGCTTACCGAGCTGCTGGCCCAGGCCGCGGCCCTCGGGGTCGGCGACGCCGTCCGCCTCATTGGCCCCATCAATCCGGCGGCCGACGCGCTGGCCGCCGCCGATGTGGTGGCCATCCCGTCGCGGTGGGAGTCAGGCCCGCTCGTCCTCAGCGAAGCCATGCTTCTCGGGCGACCGATTGTGGCCACGCCCGTTGGGATCGTCACCGACCTGGTCACCGACGGCGAGACCGGCTGGCTCGTGCCCATCGACGATCCGGGCGCCCTGGCCCACGCGCTGATCGCGGCCCTCCGCGATCCGGTCGAGGCGGCGCGGCGCGCTGCCGCCGGCCAAGTACGAGCGCGCGCCGCCGACGGCGAGGACCGGGTGTCCCTTGTCGAGCACACCTACCGCGCGAGCCTGGAAACGCCATGAGACGAGTCGCGCTTGGTGTATTGGCAGTTGGCCTCGTTCTTGGTGCGGCCGCGCCGGCCCACGCGGCCAGCGCGACGCGACGCGTCGACAAGGTCCTGATCGTCTCAGTCCCGCGACTCACATGGGACACCGTCGCGACCGAGCGGCCTCCGGCGTTGCTGCAACTCCTTCAGCGGAGCGCGGTCGCGTCCATGAGCCTGCGAACAGTCAGCGCCCGCACCACCCTCGGCGAGGGGTACGCGACCATCGGCGCGGGCAACCGCGCGTCGGTGGTCGACGTCACCGCGGGAAACGCCATCGATGCCGACGAGTCGTTCGAAGATTCGCGGGCCGCCGACGTGTACCTGCGTCGCGTCGGTGCGTTGCCGCGCGGCAACGTCCTCGAGTTGGGCCTCGCCGACTCCCGCCGCCGCAACAGCCGGTTGTTGTACGGGTCGCGCCTGGGCGAGCTCGGCAAGTCGCTGCAGCGGCACCGGCGGCGCACCGCGGTGATCGCCAACGCCGACGCCGATGCGTCCACAACGCTGCTCCCTGACGGTGGCCTGCATCGCGAGGCGGCGTTCGCGGTCATGGACAACCTGGGTCGCATTGACAACGGCACCGTCAGCTCACGATTACTGGTGGCCGACGATGCGGCGCCGTTCGGGCGCCGGCTCGACCCGGATGCGACGGCCGCCGCATTCGCAACGGCCTGGCCACAGAGCGACGTCGTCCTGCTCGAACTCAGCGACCTCGAACGCGCCGATGCCTATGGAAGCTTCAGTACGGCCGACGTCCGCCGGGCCAACCGTGCCCATGCCCTTCAGCTCAGCGACGACATCCTGAGTCGCGCACTGGCCGTCGTCGATCCGGCGCGCACTTTGATCCTGGTGACCACGCCGGCCGCGCCCCGAACCGGCGAGCAACTCGGCATCGGCGCGGTGGCGGGTCCCGGCGTCACGCCCGGCCTGGCGCGCAGTGGTACGACGCGGCGCGCCGGCTATGTGACGTTGCCCGACGTGGCGCCGACCGTGCTCGACGCGCTCGGCATCACCGCACCGAAGGCGATGAACGGCACGCCGATCACGTCGCGCGGCGGGGGAGCGCCGACGGTCACCACGGCCCGGAAGCTGGCAACCGATAACACCCGCGCCCTCTTCCGCGACCGGGCCACCGGGCCGGTGTCGGTCGTTTTCGTCGCCTTCCAAGTGCTGGTGTACGCGGCGGGCGTCGTCGCGCTGCTGCGCCGGCGATCCAGCCGCACTGGCGCGACCATCGCGTACCTCGCCCTCGTCGTGCTGGCTATGCCGCTACTCGGCTTCCTCTCCGGATTGTTCCGCTACGACCACCTCGGCATCGGGGGCTACGTGGCGGTGCTGCTCGGCGCGGCCGCGGGCCTCGCGGCCGTGGTCTGGCCGCTGCGGCGACGCCACGCGGTGTTGCCACCGGCGGTGTTGATCGCGGCCACGTTCGTCCTGCTGATCGTCGACGTCGTCCTCGGTGGCCGGCTGCAACTCGACACGGTGTTCGGGTACTCACCGATTGTCGCCGGGCGGTTCTCCGGGTTCGGCAACCTGGCGTATGGCCTGCTCGCCATGACGTCGATCGTGACGGCGACGGTCGCCTGGGCGCTGTGGCGTTCGCGCCGGTGGACGCCAGTCGTCGTCGGCGGCGTGCTCGGCGTCGCGCTACTGGTCGACGGCGCGCCACCTTGGGGTGCCGACGTTGGTGGCGTTCTCGCCAGTGGCCCGGCGTTTTTCGCAGTGGCTGCGCTGTTGCGGGGTTGGCAGATCAGCTGGCGTAAGTGGCTGCTCGCCGCCGCCGGAACGATTGCCGCCCTCACTGCGTTCGCCCTCGCCGATCTGGCCCGGCCCCCATCCAGTCGCACGCACCTAGGCCGTCTCGTCGCCAATCCCGGCGACCTGGGCGACGTGCTCCAACGCAAGCTGCTGTCGAACCTGCACATCCTCACGTCGTCGATCTGGACGCTCATCATCCCCGTCGCCCTCGGGTTCTTCATCTTCCTCGCCGCCCGCCCGCCCGGTCTTCTGCGCGAGATCCAGCAGCGGGTGCCCGGGCTCCGCGCCTGTTTGATCGGTGGACTCCTCGCCGGGCTGCTGGGTTTTGCGGTCAACGATTCCGGGGTAGCGGTTCCCGCCATGATGCTGGCGGTGGTGTTGCCGTATCTCACGTACCTCCTGGTCACTACCAACCTCGACGACCGGTGACGCTCCTCCTCGCCGTCATCGTCGGTTTTCTCGGCGCGCGGTTGCTGTGGCTCCTGCTGGGGCCGGTGTTCGCGTCGCCGGTCTTCCAGCGCCTCAACTACCGAGACCGCGTGCTCCCGACCGCCGGCGGGCTGCTCGTCGCGCTCGTAGCGCTCTTCGCCGAGGCGGCGCGACTCACCGCGGGGGCGGCCGGCATCGGTGACCGCGGCCTCACTGCGGCGCGCGCCGGGGTCGTCGTCGCCGCGCTCGGCTTCGGTCTGGTCGGCCTGCTCGACGACATCGCCGGCACCGCCGACGCCCGCGGGCTGCGCGGCCACGTCGGTGCCCTCGTCGAAACCGGTCGGCTCACCACGGGCGCGCTCAAGTTGACGGCCGGCGCGGCAGTGGCCGCGGTGGCGGTGGCTCCGTTCGCGCACGACTCCTTCGGTCCCTTCGTGGTCGACGCCGCACTCGTCGCGTTGGCGGCCAACCTCGGCAACCTGTTCGACCGGGCACCCGGACGGGCGACCAAGGTGGCCACGCTGCTGTTCGTCGTGCTGGCGCTGGCCTCCACCGGCGCGGTCGAGCTCACGCCGGTGGCCATCGTTGTGGGCGGCGCGTTGGGTCTGCTTCTCGACGACCTCCATGAGCGGGTGATGCTCGGCGATGCCGGCGCCAACGTGATCGGCGCCGCCCTCGGCCTCGGCGTGGTGGCCACGTCGTCGCTCACGGTGCGGGTGGTCGTGCTCGTGGCCTTGGTCGGCGCGACGGTCGCAAGTGAAGTCGTCTCATTCAGTCGCGTGATCGAGCGGGCCGCGCCCCTGCGCTGGGCGGACAACCTGGGCCGCAAGTGAGCCGCGCCCGGTCGCGGCTCGTGATCGGGCTGCTCCTCGCCGTGATCGCTGTCGCCGTTGGTGTGTACGTCACCAGCACCACCGACACGTCGCCGCGGATCGCCATCGGGGGAGAGGCAGCCGACGCGTTCGGCCCCGATGGCGCGATCGACGCCGGCGTCCACCGCGGCATCTTCAGCCCCGACGGGTCCCTCGTCGCCGCCATCAACGCGAACGGGGTCGGCGTGCTGCGCCACGGCCACGTGCAACTCGTCACGCCGGCCGAGTCAGCCGCGGTCGACGCCGCCTGGATGCCGGACTCGCGCTCTCTGCTGATCGCCGAAGGGCCGGCGACGATGCAGCAGCTGACGGTCCTCACTCTCGATGGGGCGGTGAAGGGCGTGGCCCGTCTCGACGAACCGTTCGCGGTCGGCTTCGGCTTTGGCCTCGCCGTCGACCGTCGCGGCGCCCGCGCCGTTGCCGTCCGCGAGGCTCGGGACCCGATCGGCGGACACCGGCGCCACGACCTTGTCCTCATCGAGCTGACGTCGGGCCACGTGAGCGTCCTCACCGACACGGAGGACGCCGACGAAGAGATGCCCGTCTTCCTCGACGATGACCGGCTGGTGTACGCGAGCGCCACCGGCACGGACGTCGCGGTGATGGAGCGCACTCTGTCGTCGGGTCAGACGCGGCAAATCTCGCGAGCATCAGAGGTCGCCGAGCCGGTTGGCGTAGTGCTCGGTGTCCAGCCCGTCTATGCGACCACCGCCGACGATGGCGTCGTCGCGGTGTGGGTCGTGCTCCAGTCGGGACGGCGGGCGCGCATCGGGAAGCTCGCGAAGTGGACCAACGTCTGGTCGGTGTCGCCCCGCGGCACGGCGGCGATCGTGTCGAGCGCGCCGCCCCACACGCGCAACGGGCCCTACGCGACACGCTTCGTGCGGGCCGTCACGCTGACTGCCCCCACCTAGGAACCTCTCCAAAACCTAGAACTCGGCCTTGAGAACTACCCAAACCGGTCGTCGGCAGGGTTTTGGAGAGGTTCCTGAGTCCGGCGGCATGAACGGCACGGTGGCCCCGCCGCGGTAGCGTGTGGACCCCAGGAGGACTCACCTGTGGCGAAGCACATCTTCGTGACCGGCGGCGTGTCGAGCTCCCTGGGCAAAGGGATCACGGCGGCGTCGCTCGGCCGACTACTCAAAGCACGTGGCTTGCGGGTCACGATGCAGAAACTCGACCCCTATCTCAACGTCGACCCCGGGACCATGAATCCCGACGAACACGGCGAAGTGTTCGTCACCGACGACGGGGGCGAGACCGATCTCGACCTCGGGCATTACGAGCGGTTCATCGACGAGGCGCTCCATCGCGACTCGAACGCCACCACCGGCTCGATCTACTCCGGCGTCATCGCCAAGGAGCGCCGCGGCGACTTCCTCGGCAAGACCGTGCAGGTGATCCCGCACATCACGAACGAGATCAAGGATCGCATTCACCGCCTCGCGACCGATGACATCGACGTCGTGATCACCGAAGTCGGCGGCACCGTCGGCGACATCGAGATCCTCCCGTTCCTCGAGGCGATCCGTCAGTTCCGCAACGACATCGGTCGTGACCAGGTTTGCTACGTCCACGTCACGTTGGTGCCGTTCCTCGCCCCGTCGGGCGAGCAGAAGACCAAGCCCACGCAACACTCCGTCACCGAACTGCGGAGTCGCGGTATCCAACCCGACGTGATCGTGTGCCGCAGCGACCGACCCATCTCCACCTCGCTCAAGCGCAAGATCTCGAACCTCTGCGACGTGCCGATCGACGCAGTCATAAGCAACGTCGACGCGCCGAACCTCTACGAGCTGCCGCTGGTCCTCCACGAAGAGGGCCTCGACGACTACGTCCTGCGCGTCCTGCGGTTCGACGAGATGCCGTGCGACCTGAGCGAGTGGGAAGCGCTGGTCGAGCGGGTCGAGGCCGCGTCGCGCACGGTGCGGATCGGGCTGGTCGGAAAGTACCTCCTCACCGACGCGTACCTGTCGGTTGTCGAGGCGCTTCGCCACGCGTCGTACTTCCACGGCGCCAAGGTCGACATCGACTGGATCCAGGCCGAGGAGGTCACCGGCCTGCTCGGCGAAGGCCGGCTCCGGGATCTCGACGCCATCGTGATACCCGGTGGGTTCGGCCACCGCGGCTTCGAGGGCAAGATCGCCGCCGCCGGCTTCGCCCGCGAGCACGACATCCCGTGCCTCGGCCTCTGTCTCGGCCTCCAGGCCATGGTGATCGAATTCGCCCGGGCCCGCGGCGGCCTCGACGGCGCCAACTCGGGCGAGATGGACTCGTCCACGCCCCATCCGGTCATCGACTTGATGGACGATCAGCTTGAAGTCGTCGACATGGGAGGGACGATGCGCCTCGGCGCCTACCCGGCCCGCCTCGCCGACGGTTCGCAGGTCCGCTCGGCGTACGGCGAAGAAATCGTCTACGAGCGGCATCGCCACCGCTACGAGGTCAACCCTCGCTACCGGTCACGTCTGGAGGAGGCGGGATTGCGCTGCTCGGGCACCTCGCCCGACGACCGGCTCGTGGAGTTCATCGAACTCCCCGGTCACCCCTACTGGGTCGGCACCCAAGCGCACCCGGAGCTCAAGAGCCGCCCCACCCGCCCGCATCCGCTGTTCCGCGAGCTGGTGGCCGCCGCGCTCCAGCGGGCCGAAGGCCGGGCGCCACGGCTTCTCGACGTTGACCCGGTTTCGCAAGCTCACTGAGCGCGAGGCGTTCGCCGGCCACGTTTTCCGCGTCGCCGTCGCCGACTTCGAGAGTCCCGACGGTGAAGCGTTCCAACGCGAGATCGTCCGCCATCCCGGCGCCGTCTCGGTGGTGCCGGTCGACGGTTCCGAGGCGATCCTGGTCCGGCAGTACCGCGCCGCGGTCGATCGCGATCTGCTCGAGATTCCGGCCGGGAAGCGCGACGTCGCCGGCGAGCCGCCGGAAACCACCGCACGCCGCGAGCTCGAGGAGGAGATCGGCATGCGGGCCGGGCGCGTCGAGGAGTTGGCCGAGCTGTACATGACGCCCGGCTTCTCCGATGAGGTGATGACGATCTTCCTGGCGTCAGACCTTGAGACGACAGCGGTCCAGGCTCATGGCGTCGAGGAGCAGTACATGACGATCGAGCGGGTAGCGCTCGCCGACGTGCCCGGCCTGATCGCCGCCGGTGAGATCGCCGACGCCAAGTCGATCATCGGACTTCTCCTGGCGCGGGACCGGCTGTCGTGATCGTCGGCGTCCCGCGCGAGGTCAAGATCCAAGAAGCCCGCGTGGCCATGACGCCCGACGGTGTACGCGAGCTGGTCGGGTCCGGCCACCGCGTGCTCATCGAGCGCGGCGCTGGCGAGGGGTCGTCGATCCCCGACGCCGACTACACGGCGGCCGGCGCCGAGTTGGTGGACGCCGATGCGGCGTGGGGCGCGGACATGGTGGTCAAGGTCAAGGAACCACAGGCCATCGAACTCGGGCGCCTACGACCCGGCCTTGTGCTGTTCACCTATCTCCATCTCGCCGCCTATCCGGACGTCGGCCGCGCCCTGCTCGACGCCGGCGTGACCGCGTTGGCGTACGAGACCGTGCAGCTGCCCGACAACTCGCTACCCCTCCTCGCGCCGATGAGCGAAGTTGCGGGGCGCATGGCCACGCAAGTCGGCGCGCACTATCTCGAACGCGAGAACGGTGGGCGGGGCGTGCTGCTCGGTGGCGCCCCCGGCGTACGCCCGGCGCGGGTCGTCGTGCTGGGCGCCGGCAACGTCGGCTGGAACGCGGCGTGGATCGCGCAAGGCATGGAAGCCGAGGTGCTCCTCCTCGACAAGAACCTCGACCGGCTCAGGTGGGTCGACCAGATCCACCGGGGCCGCATCATGACGCTGGCGTCGAACCGCGGGTCGATTGCCCGCGCCGTGGCCGAGGCCGACCTGGTCATCGGGGCGGTACTCGTCGCGGGTGGCCGAGCCCCCACGGTGGTCACCGAGGACATGGTCGCCGGGATGAAGCGCGGCGCGGTGATCGTCGACGTTGCCGTCGACCAAGGCGGGTGCGTGGCGACGACGCGCGAGACGACGCACGACGACCCCATCTACGTCGTGCACGACGTCATCCACTACGCGGTGGGCAACATGCCCGGCGCGGTCCCGCATACGTCCACCTACGCGCTCACGAACGCGACCCTGCCGTACGTGCACGCGGTCGCCGAGCACGGCGTGACCGAAGCGGCCCGGCTCGACCCCGCACTCGCCAAGGGCATCAACGTCGTCGACGGCCGGGTCGTCAATCCCGCGGTCGCCGAAGCGCTCGGCCTGTGACTGTTGTGTTGTCGCTCGAAGCCGAGGAGTTCCTGGCGTGGGTCGCCGTGCGGCGGGCCGCCAACACCGTCGCCGCGTACCGACGCGACATCACCGCGTACGAGACCTACCTGGGCGAGCATCACGTCGCACTGAAGGACGTCACCGAGGCCGTCGTGCAGGACTACGTCACGCACCTGCGCGACGCCGGGCGCAAGGCGAGCAGCATCGGGCGAGCGATGGCGGCCGTGCGCGGCCTCCACCGCTTTGCCGTCGACGAGCACGGGTTCGCCGGCGACCCCACCGACCACGTGAAGGTCGCCAAGGGCGCGCAGGGCGTCCCCAAGGCGCTGACCGAGGCCGAGATCGAACGCCTGCTCGGATCGGTGGTGGGGGAGGACGCCGTCGCCCGCCGCGATCGCGCCATCCTCGAGCTGCTGTACGGCACCGGGATGCGGATCTCCGAACTCGTGCGGCTGTCGCTGCCTGACCTCTCGCAGCTCGACGAGGGCGTCCTCCGGGCCTTCGGCAAGGGGAGCAAGGAGCGGATCGTGCCGGTGGGCCGCTTCGCCCGCGAGGCGCTCGCCGCCTGGCTCGAAGCGCCCGGCCGCGCCGTCATGGCGCCGGCTCGGTGGCCGACGCGCGACGACTCCGAAGCGGTGTTCCTCAACCAGCGAGGCCGGCGGCTGACCCGCCAGGGGGCCTGGCTGATCCTGCGCCGGTACGGCGACCGGGTGGGCCTGCGGGACCGGCTCTGGCCCCATGTGCTGCGCCACTCCTGCGCGACGCACATGCTCGACCACGGAGCCGACATACGGGTCGTACAGGAGCTTCTCGGTCACGCCTCGATCGCGACGACCCAGGTCTACACACGAGTATCGGCCGACCGGTTGCGCCAGGCGTACGAGCAGGCACACCCCCGTGCCCGACTGTCTCGGGCGACCTAGGCGGTAGGCTTGTTCGCCATGACTGATCTCGCTCCGGCCGACCTGCGCGCCCAATTGGAGCGCGAGCGCGACGATTTGCGCGCCCAGTTGGCCGAGTTGGGCTTCGGCGAAGAGGGTCTCCTCGACTACGACTCCAACTTTGCCGATTCCAGCCAGGTCACCGCCGAACGGGGCGAGGCCGAGGCGTTGGCGTCGTCGCTCAAGGAGACGCTCGACGAGGTCGTCGCCGCCCTGAGCAAGATCGAGGCAGGCACCTACGGCCTGTGCGAGAACTGCGGGAAGCCCATCGCCCCGGCCCGGCTCGAGGCCAAGCCAGCGGCGCGCTTCTGCATCGATTGCGCGTCAAAGCGCTGACGCCGCCGACCCGTAGCGAGCAACGCTGAAGCTCGACCGCGAACAGCTCATCGTCGTCGCGCTCCTCGCCGGGGTCGCCGTGTACGCGATCGCGCGCGGGTCGATCTCGCAAGAGACGCTGGTGTTCCTCGCGGTACTGGTGCCGTCGATCATCCTGCACGAGGTCTCCCACGGCGCCGCCGCCTATCTGTTCGGCGACAAGACCGCCAAGGAGGCCGGGCGGCTCACCCTCAACCCGCTCGCCCACATCGACCCGTTCGGCACGATCATCCTGCCGACGATCCTTATCCTGAGCAACGCGCGACCGTTCGGCTACGCCAAGCCGGTTCCGGTCAACTCGCGCCGGATGCGCGATCCGCGCAACCACGGCCTCATGGTGGCGCTGGCGGGACCGGCAACGAACATCGTCCTCGCCCTGTTCAGCGCCGTCCTCATCCGCGCCTTCGCGCGCGACGAGCTGGATGCATTCGTCCGCGGGTATGCGTCGTTGCCGCTGGGCAGCGAAATCCTCCTGTCGTTCGGCCTCCTGAACGTCGTGCTCGCCGCGTTCAATCTCATCCCGCTGCCACCGCTCGACGGTTCCGCGGTCATCGAGCGGTTCCTGCCCGTCCGGCTCTGGGCCAGTTACCTGCGCGTGCGGCAGTACTCGATGGGCCTGCTGTTGCTCGTTGTGTTCCTCGTCCCCGGTGTGTTGAACCAGATCTTCGATCGGGCGATCGATCTCTGGGCTCATCTGATTGTGTGAGCTCGGCTAGCCACCTCGTTCGCCGTTTCCTCGGCTCGCTATGGCCGGCCGGCCCGCGACGCAACGGCGTCGCCTTTGTCGAGAACGCGCTCGAGCCGTCGGAACTGGCGCTGTGGCGACGCATGTCCGCGCCCGATCGGCGCCACTCGATCGCCGTCGCCCGGCGGTTGCCGGACGTGGCCGACGACGTCGTCGCCGCCGCCCTGCTCCACGACGTCGGCAAGGTCGAAGCCGGGCTCGGCACCTTCGCCCGCGTGGCCGCGACGCTCATCGGCGCCGGCCGCGCCCGGGGCCGGATGGCCGTCTACCTGCGACACGACGTCATCGGCGCCCGACTCCTCACCGACGCCGGCGCCCGCCCCCTGGTCGCGACCTGGGCCGGCGAACACCACCTCCCGCCGGAGCGCTGGACCGTGGCGCCGGCCATCGGCGCCGCCCTCAAAGCCGCCGACGACGACTAAGCGGGCAGCAGGCCGATCGCGGCCTGGGCGGCGGCCAGCGTCACCGAGGCCACGCTTTGGGCCTTGGCCGCGCCAGCCTTGAGGACCGACTCGACGTAGGCGCGATCGTCGAGCAGCTCGGCGAATCGAGTCTGCATCGGGCGGAGGAATTCGACGACGGCCGCCGCGGTGTCGTCCTTGAGCGGGCCGTACTGCGTGTATTGCGCAGCCAGGGTCTGTGGATCACGGTTCGTCGCCACCGCGAGCAGCTCGAGGAGATTCGACACCCCCGGCTTGGTCTCGGGGTCGTAGCGAACCTCGGTTTCGACGTCGGTCACCGCCCGCTTGATCTTCTTGGCGACGACCTCGGGCGGCTCCAAGAGATTGACCTTCCCCTGCGGCGAGCTACGCGACTTGGACATCTTGGTGAGGGGATCCTGCAGGTCCATGATGCGAGCGCCCACGCGGGGGATCGCCGCTTGCGGCACGACGAAGACGTCGCCGTAGCGGTGATTGAAGCGGGTGGCGATGTCGCGGGCGAGTTCCATGTGCTGGCGCTGGTCGTCACCGACCGGGACCCGATCGGCTTGGTACAGGAGAATGTCAGCGGCCATCAGCACCGGATAGGTGAACAGCCCGACGCGTGCTGACTCCTTGCCGAGGCTCTTCTCCTTGAACTGCGTCATGCGATTGAGCTCGCCGAAGGAGGCGACGCATTCGAGAATCCAGGACAGCTCGGCGTGCTCGTGGACGTGGGACTGCACGAAGATCGTCGCCACATCGGGGTCCAGCCCGGCGGCCAGGACCAGCGCGGCCGCCTCCAGCGTCTTGGCGGCCAGGACGGTCGGGTCGTGATCGTCGGTGAGGGCGTGGAGGTCGACGACGCAGAAGTAGGAGTCGTGCTCGTGCTGGTCAGACGCCCAATGGCGAACGGCGCCCACGTAGTTGCCGAGGTGCAGATCGCCGGTGGGCTGGATGCCCGAAAGAACACGAGTCACGAGCCGCCAGCGTATGCGCCGACTAGGGCCGATCCGTCGGTAATCTCGGGCGGTGCCGTACGAGGTGTCGACGTCCGTCTTCGAAGGTCCGTTCGACCTGCTGCTCCACCTCATCACCAAGGATCAGGTCGACATCTACGAGGTGAACCTCGGCCAGATCGTCGACGCGTTCTTGGAGTATCTCGACCGCATGTCGCACCTCGACCTCGAGGTCGCCACCGAGTTCCTTCTCATCGCCGCCGTGCTCGTCGAGCTGAAGTCGCGCCGGCTGCTCCCGGGCCGCGACGACGGTGAGCTCGACGAGGAGCTGGCGATCTGGGAAGAGCGCGACCTTCTCCTCAGCCGCCTCCTCGAGTGCAAGACGTTCAAGGACGCCGCCGCCGAGCTGCAACGGCTTATGAATCGCGCCGAGCGGTCGGTCGCCCGCCAGGCGGGGCTAGAGGAGCCGTTCATCGGGCTGGTGCCCGACCTGCTCACCGGCGTCACGCCGGAGAAGCTGCGGGCCGCGTGCCTTCGCGCCCTCACGCCCAAGGTGCAGCCCCACGTCGACCTGGACCACGTCGCGCCGGTCCGCGCCAGCGTTCGCGACGCGGTCGACGAACTCATCGTCGAGCTTCCGCGTATGGGCCGGGCCACGTTCCGGCAGCTGACCGCGGGCATCGACGAGAAGCTCGTGGTGATCGTGCGTTTCCTCGCCATCCTCGAGCTGTACAAACAGGGTGCCGTCGAGCTCGAGCAGGCGACGACGTTCGGCGAGCTGTCGGTGATCTGGCTCGATGTTGCGGACCGTGAGCTGATCGAGGTCGAGGAATACAGTGGCTGACGAGAGTCGCCGCGCCATCGAAGCGATCCTCATGGTCGCCGACGAGCCGATCGAGATCGGCCTGCTCGCCCAGCTGCTCGAGATGCCGCCGGCCAGCATCGAAGCGTTGTGTGACGGACTGGCGGCGTCCTACGACGCCGAGGACCGCGGCTTCGTTCTCGTGCGCGTCGCCGGCGGCTACCGCTTCCAGAGCCACCCCGACCTGGCGCCCTACGTCGAGCGCTTTGTCCTCGAAGGCCAGTCGGTGCGGCTGTCGGCCGCGTCCCTCGAGACGCTGGCCATCGTCGCCTACAAGCAGCCGGTCTCACGGGCCCAGGTCGCGTCGATACGGGGCGTCGACGTCGACAGCGTCATCCACACGCTCCAGCGCCGCGGCTACATCGAAGAGGTCGGGCGCGATCCCGGCCCCGGCCAGGCCCTCCTCTACGGCACCACGCGGCTGTTTCTCGAGCGGCTCGGTATCGACGGCCTCGCCGACCTGCCGGCCCTGGGCGACTTCGTCCCGGGCGCCGACGTCGTCGAGGCGCTGGAGCACGGCCTGCGCGACGGGGATTAGTGAGCCCGGAGCCCGAGGCGGAGCGGCTTCAGAAGGTTTTGGCTCGGGCCGGCTTTGGTAGCCGGCGCACCTGTGATGACCTCATCGCCGCGGGGCGGGTCCGCGTGAACGGCGATGTTGCGGTCCTCGGTCAGCGGGTCGACCCCGACACCGACCGCGTCGAGGTCGACGGCGTACCCGTGTCGGTCCGCGACGGGCTCGTCTACTACCTGCTGAACAAGCCGCGTGGTGTCGTCACGACCGCGGCCGACCCGCAGGGGCGACCGACCGTGATCGAGTTGGTTCCCCTCGAGCCCCGCGTCTTTCCCGTCGGTCGCCTCGATGCCGACACCGAAGGCCTGCTCGTGCTCACCAACGACGGTGACCTCACCTACCGCCTCACCCATCCGAGCTTCGGCGTCGAAAAGGAGTACCTGGTCGAGGTCGAAGGCGCGCCCGCGGCCCCGGCGCTCCGCCGCTTGCGCCAGGGCGTTGAGCTGGACGACGGCATGACGGCGCCGGCCAAAGTGGGCTCGGTCGGCGCGACCGCGCTCCGCATCACGATCCACGAAGGCCGCAACCGCCAAGTCCGTCGCATGTGCGCCGCCGTAGGCCATCCGGTCGTGCGATTGGTGCGCACCCGGGTCGGCTCGCTGACCGATCGCAGCCTCAAACCCGGGGAGTGGCGACCGCTCACGCAAGCCGAGGTTCGCGGTTTGTCGGCCGCTGCCACCGACGAGGCTCACTAACCTCGCCCCTCGGTGCCTCAAGCCGTCCGCGCCCTGCGCGGCGCGACCACGGTCGACGCCGACACTGTCGAGCAGGTCACCGAACGCGTCCGTGCGCTGGTCCAAGCGATGCTCGAACGCAACGGCGTGGCCAAAGACGACCTCATCAGCATCCTGTTCACCGCGACCGACGACATCCACTCGATGTTCCCCGCCACCGCGGCGCGCGGCATCGGCCTGGGCGACGTTCCCCTTATCTGTGCCCGGGAGCTCGACGTCGACGGCGGGATGAAGAGGTGCATCCGCGTGATGATGCATCTCGTCACCGATCGCGCTCGGGACGAACTGCACCACGTGTATCTCGAGGGCACCCGGAGCCTGCGCGATGACCTCCCCGAGTGAACCGGCGCCGCGCGCGGCCGTCATCGGGACCGGCCTGATCGGCGGGTCGATCGCGCTCGGCCTGCGGGCGCGCGGCTGGCACGTGACCGGCACCGATCGCGACAAGGAGCGATTGGATCGCGCTCTCGAGCTAGGTGCCCTTGATGCAATCGGCACCGATGAGAGCGCCCTCATCACGTTCGTCGCCACCCCGGTGTCTTCCGTCGCCGACGCGGCGCGGCCGGCGCTCGAGAACGGCGGCGTCGTGACCGACGTCGGCAGCGTCAAGACCGGCATCGTCGCCGCGGTCGATCACGTGCGCTTCGTCGGCGGCCACCCGATGGCGGGTTCGGAACAGGAGGGCGTGGACGGCGCCACCGCCAATCTGTTCGAGGGTGCGACGTGGGTCCTCACTCCGACACTCGATACCGACGCCGACGCCTACGCCGCGGTCCGGACGACGGTGTCGTCGCTCGGCGCCGACGTGATCGCCTTGCCGCCCGAACGGCACGACGCGCTCGTCGCGCTCGTGTCACACGTGCCCCACCTGACGGCCGCGGCGCTCATGGCGTTGGCCGCCGACGGGGCCGAGGAACACGCCACCCTGTTGCGGCTCGCGGCGGGTGGTTTCCGCGACATGACGCGCATCGCGGCCGGCCATCCCGGTATCTGGCCCGACATTTGCAGCGAGAACCGCGACGCGATCGTCGGGGTACTTGATCAACTCATCGGCTCGCTCACGGCGATGCGCGACGTCGTCGGCCGGGCCGACCGCGAGGCCCTGCTCGCGACGCTCGAGCGCGCTCGGGCCGCTCGCGTGAACCTGCCGGCGACGCTGGGCCGCTCCGAGGAACTCGTCGAGATGCGCGTGCCGGTTCCCGACCGTCCGGGCGTGATCGCCGAGGTCACCACGCTGGCCAGCGAGTTGAGCGTGAACATCGTCGACCTCGAGATCGCCCACTCCGCCGAAGGCGAGCGCGGCGTGCTCCTTCTTCTGATCGACCGCCGGGAGAGCGACGCGCTGGGCGAGGCGTTGAGCGCCCGCGGCTACCACCCCGCAGTCCGGTCGCTCTCGTGACGACATTCGACGTCGACGGCGGCGGCTCGGTGCGGGGCAGCCTGCGCGTGCCGGGCGACAAGTCCATCTCGCATCGCGCGCTACTGCTCGGGGCGGTGGCCAAGGGCACGTCGAAGATCGACGGTCTCTCGAATGGCAAGGACGTGGCGCGTACCGCGGCGGCGGTGAAGGCGATGGGTGCACGCGTGACACGCGGCCGCGTAACGGGGGGAGCGCTGCACGAGCCGGCCACCGTCATCGACGTCGGCAACTCGGGCACCTCCATCCGACTTCTTGCCGGCTACTGCGCGGCGTTCCCGTGGTTGACGGTGCTCGAAGGCGACGCATCCATTGCGACTCGCCCGATGGATCGCGTCACCGAGCCGCTGCGCGCCATGGGCGCGCGGATCGACGGCCGATCCGACGGTGGCCTGGCGCCGCTCGTCATCCGGGGCGGCGGGCTCACCGGCATCGACTACACGCCGCCGATGGCCAGCGCCCAGGTGAAATCGGCGGTGCTGCTCGCCGGCTTGGGCGCCGAGGGCGAGACCGTCGTGCGCGAGCCGGTCGCCACTCGGGCCCACACCGAGGAGATGCTCGCCCTCGCCGGTGCCGACATCAGCGTCGAGGACGGCGGCCACACCGTCCGAGTGCGTCGATCGGTCCTCACGCCGTTCGAGATCACGATCCCCGGCGACCCATCGCAAGCTGCGTTCTGGGTCGTCGCCGCGCTGATCACGCCGGGCAGCGAACTGACGATCGAGAACGTGTACGCCGGCGCCGCCCGCACCGGGTTCCTCGGTGTGTTGCGACGGATGGGCGCGTCGATCGACACGACGCCGGTGAGCGACCACGCCGTCGACATCACGGCGCGCACCTCGACGTTGCACGCCACGGTCATCGACGGCGACGAGATCCCGAGCCTCGACGAGGTCCCCGCGCTCGCGGTCGCCGCCGCCCTCGCCGAAGGCGACACCGAGATTGTCAACGCCCACGAACTTCGGCTGAAGGAGAGCGATCGCATCGCGACCGTCGTCGAGGCGCTACAACGCCTCGGAGCCGACGCGATGCCCACCGACGACGGGTTGGTCGTTCGCGGCGGGCGACCGCTCACCGGCGCCACCGTCGACAGTCACGGCGACCACCGCGTCGCTATGGCGACCGCGATTGCCGGCCTCGTGGCCAGGGGCACGACACGGATAGAAGGATGGGAAAGCGTGGCGACGAGCTACCCGTCATTCGGCGAGGACCTGCGAACGTGCCGATGATCGCGATCGACGGCCCGGCCGGCTCAGGCAAGTCCACCGTCGCCCGGGCGGTGGCCGCCCGCCTGGGACTGCCCTACCTTGACACCGGCGCCATGTACAGATCGGTCGCGTGGGCCGCGCTCCGCGACGGTGTCGACGTGACCGACGGCGCCGCCTTGGCCGACGTGGCTCGGCGCATCGACATCGCGCTGACGCCGCACCTGACCGTCGACGGCGTGGACGTCACCGCCGCGATACGTGAGCCGCGCGTGAACACCGCGGTGAGTGCCGTCGCCGCCAACCCCGAGGTCCGCGCCGAGATGGTCAAGCGCCAGCGGGCCTGGGCGACCGCCAACGCCGGCAACGGCGTCGTCGAAGGACGCGACATCGGGACCGTGGTGTTTCCCGACGCCGACGTCAAGGTGTTCCTCACGGCCAGCGAGCCGGTGCGGGCGGCGCGCCGAAAGGAAGAGGCTGACATCGCGCGCCGCGACCGACTCGACTCGACGCGCGTGGCGTCTCCGCTGGTCAAGGCGGACGACGCGGTAGAGGTCGACACCACCGCGACAGGGGTCGATGCGGTTGTCGACCGCGTGCTCGCCTTGGTGGCCAGGTGAAGCGCGTGCGCGCCGACCTGGCGCTCTACCGATTCGTGCGCGCCGTCGTCGTCACCGTGTGTCGCCTCATGTGGCGACCCAAGATCGTCGGGCGCGAGAACATCCCGACCGACGGGCCCTACGTGCTCGCGCCGGTGCACCGGTCGAACATCGACACGTTCCTCGTGGCGGGGCTGGCGAAAGGCCGGTTGCGATACATGGGGAAGGACTCGCTCTGGAAGGTCCGCTGGATCGGCGCGTTCTTCAATGCGCTTGGAGCGTTTCCGGTGCACCGCGGTAGCGCTGACCGCGAAGCGCTGCGCCGCTGCATCGACGTTGTCGAAGCGGGCGAGCCGTTGGTGATCTTCCCGGAGGGCACGCGCCAGTCGGGCCCCGACGTGCAGCCGCTGTTCGAAGGGGCGGCCTATGTCGCCGCCCGCACCGGGGTGCCCATCGTGCCGGTCGGCATCGGTGGCTCGGAGCGGGCCATGCCGAAGGGCTCGAAGTTTGTGCACCCGGTGAAGACCTCACTCGTCGTCGGCACTCCGATACCTGCGCCGGCGGGCGACAACGGTGGCCGGGCGCCGCGCCGCGCCATTCACGACACAACCGAGGCCCTGCACGCCGAGTTGCAGCGCCTCTTTGACGCGGCGCAGGCGGCCGCGGGCCAATGACCGAGCAGCCAATCGTCGACCCGGCGGCGCCCCTGTGGGTGCGGCCGCTGATCGACGGCAAGGTGTCGGTGACCGCAGGCGTCATGGCGCTGACGATGATCTTCCTGCTCATCGTGGCGGTCACGCTGGCGTACCTCGGCCCCCTCCCACTGCGCGTACTCGGCGGCCTTATCGGCGCCGCACAACTCGCCGGACTGTTCGTCGGCGTTTCCCGGGCGACCAAACAGTCGGTGACGCCGGGGGAGTGGAAGTACAAAGGCCAGCCGATCGTCGGCCAGGCGCGCGCCGCCCTGGTCGAAGCGGCCACGCTGGCGGACGAGGCCAAGTCGTTCGTCGCCGCCATCCCGACGAAACTGAGTTGGGAACAGTTCCGACCGCACGTCGAGGCACTCTTGTGGGACGCGGCCGGTCATGCCGCCGACGTCTGCAAACTCAACGAGCAACTGAACAAGCTCCGCCACGCCGAACCGGGAACGCCGCAGGGCGAGGTATATGCCGATCTAGTCCGCCGGCGCGCCGATCACCTCGCCGTGGTCGAGCGAGCGCGCGACGAGATCGGCGCGGTCGCCGCCGCCGCCGGCAACGCGGCCGCGGCTGCGCAATTGGCCCTGGAACGGTCGGGGAGCGTGCACGACCTGGAAATCGTGTCGCCCAGCGCGCCGGCTCTCATCGCGCGGGGCGGGCTCGACGAAGCGCAGACCCAGCTCGAGCTACTGGCCGAGGCGTGGACCGAGGTCGACGCGAGCCAGTTCAGTCCGCCAGCGCGGCGAGGGCCTCGAGCGCGTCGCTCGCAGCCACCGACCGATCAGCAGCAAGAAGGCTGACGTCCTCGGCGGGCGCGACCAACGACACCGACACCGCGGCAGCCAGCGACCGCAACAGGTCACGCAGTTCGCGCGGCGGCGGGAAGTACTCGTCCTCGGGTGTGACGTCGACCAGCTCGACGCCGTCCGCCGGCGCCAATCGCTCGAGGACCGCCCGCACCAGCTCCTCGGGAGCCGACGCTCCCGCCGTCACGCCCACGACACCTTCGAGGTCGCCGGGCACTTCGTTCGCGCCATTGACGCGGTAAACACGCGCGCAGCCAGAGTTCTTGGCCACCCGCTCGAGCGCGAGCGTGTTCGAGGAGTTGGCCGAACCGATGACGATCACCGCGTCGGCCCGCGGCGCGATGGCGCGCAACGCTGACTGACGGTTCGTCGTGGCGAAGCACAGGTCGCTGCGACCGGGCATCCACATGTCGGGCCACCGATTGGCGACCGCCTCCTTCACACCTGCCCACTCGTCGTGACTCAACGTGGTCTGGGCGAGCAGGGCAATCGGCCGGCCCTCGTCGGGCAAGGCGGCCACGTCGGCGGCCGATTCGACGAGACGCGATGCGTCGGGCGCCACCGCCATCGTGCCCACCGCCTCGTCGTGACCCTCATGACCGACGTAGACGACAGTGAACCCCTTGCCGGCGCGCACTTTGACTTCGTGATGCACCTTGGTAACCAGCGGGCACACCGCGTCGACGACGACGCCACCTGACGCACGCGCCGCGGCAACCACGTCTGGTGCGGAACCGTGCGCGCTCAACATCACCGGTGAGCCGGGCGGAACGTCGGCAATGTCGTCGACAAACACCACGCCGAGATCGCGGAAGCGATCAACGACAACTTGGTTGTGGACGATCTCGTGATAGCAGTACACCGGCGGCTCAAAGACCCGAACCATCCACGACAACGCCTTGATCGCCATCTCCACGCCCGCGCAAAACCCCCGAGGCGCAGCGAGCAAGACCTTCTGTACGGCCACGTCGTTCAGCCTACGACTGCTCCCGCGCGCCCCCGGCGAGCGGGTCCTGTCACCGGGGAGCCCTCCCACCCCGACACCCCAATCTCGCTCGCTTCGCTCGCATCGACACTGGGGCCCCGACGGGGCGGGCCCCTCCCCGGCGCCACCCCCTCGCCTCGCTGCCTTCGGCCTTCGTCCCCCGGTGAGGAACGAAATATCGGGTCTCCGGCGCATCTAGCGCCCTCGCCCCGACCCCTATCGGAACCCACATGCCGCGACAGCTCGGGGTGGGGGGCTCGATGCCCCCCGTCCCGAGTACTTCCCTTTCCCCTGGGGGGTGGAGGTGTTCCGTTCCGCACGGGAGCCGGGGGGTGGTGCCGATGGAAGGGGCCCGCTGAGCGGAGCGAAGTGGGAAGGGTTCCGATCGGCGACAGGACCCGCCGGGGCATGCGGGGCTTTTAGCAAGCGCAACTACAATCAAAGCCATGTCGCTGCCGCGGATTGTGGCGGTGGCGCCCGGTTCGCCGGCTGAACTCGCCGGCCTTGCGCCTGGCGACGAGATCGTGGCCATGAATGGCCGGGCCCCCCGTGACGTCATTGAGTACCAATTGCTGGCCGACGAGGCGCGGCTCGACGTCGACGTCCAGCGTGGGGGCCTCGAGGTCACCCTCACCGTCGAGAACGACGCCGGCCTTCCCCTCGGCATCGAAGTCGACTCCCCGGTCTTCGACCGCATTCGCACCTGCGACAACCACTGCGAGTTCTGCTTCATCTATCAACTGCCCAAGGGCATGCGTCCCACGCTGTACGTCAAGGACGACGATTACCGGCTGTCATTCCTGTACGGCAACTTCACCACGCTCACGCGGTTCACCGAAGCCGATCTCGAACGGGTCGTCACCGAGCGACTGAGTCCGCTCTACGTCAGCATTCACGCGACCGACCCCGACGTACGCGCGCACATGCTTCGCAATCGGCGCGGCGCGACCAGTCTGCGCTGGCTGCGCGCCCTGCTCGATCACGGCATCGAGGTGCATGGTCAAGTCGTCGTGTGCCCGGGTGTCAACGACGCTGCGGTCCTCGAGGACACGCTCACGGGCATCCTCGACCAGTACCCCGACCTGGCGACCGCCGCGATCGTTCCGCTCGGTGTCAGCCGCTACACGACCGAGCCGGCGATGCGGGCTCATTCCACCGACGAGGCCGCCGCGGTCGTCGACGTGGTTGAAGCCGCACAGCGCGACTTCCTTGCCGCTGTCGGCCGGCGCGTCGTGTTCGCGGCCGACGAGTACTACCTGCTCGCCGGCCGGCCGTTACCCGAGACCGACGCGTACGAGGGCTTCCCGCAACACGAAAACGGCATCGGCATGGCGCGGGCGTTCGAGGCGGCGTTCGCGTCCGACGCCGCGCCGATCGGGGTTCACAGTGGCTTCTTCGCCAGCCTTGAAGGCGCGCCGGCCGACGGCTACCGCGCGCCGCGCAGCACGGCCATTTCAGTCAGCGCGAGCCGCGGCAATGGACCGGTCACGATCATCACCGGCGAGTACGGCCGGGCGGTCGTGGGCCCGCTGGTCGCCGATCGCGGCAATGTCGACGTACTCACCGTGACCAACGAGTTCTTCGGCGGCAACATCGGCGTCACCGGGCTGCTGGCCGGTGCCGACGTGGCTCGCGCCCTGGCTCAGCATGACGCCGACACGAGCCATCGCTACCTGTTGCCCGACGTCTGCCTGTCGAACGACACCTTCATCGACGGCACGACGCTGGCCGACCTCCCCGTCACGGTCGAAGTCGTGGCGACCGACGGCCGCTCGCTTCGCGAGGCGTTGGCATGAAGCCGGTCGTCGCCGTGGTCGGCCGGCCTAACGTCGGTAAGTCGACGCTCGTCAATCGCATCCTCGGCCGCCGCGAGGCGATCGTGCAGGAGCAGCCCGGCGTCACGCGTGATCGCAAGGCGGTCGACGCCGAGTGGACCGGCCGCGAGTTCACGCTCGTCGACACCGGCGGTTGGTTGGCGACCGACGCACCGCTGGACCGACAGGTCAGCGATCAGGCCGAACGAGCGATGACCGAGGCGGCGGCGATCCTCTTCGTCGTCGACACCACCATTGGGGTGACCGACGAGGATGACCGCGTCGCCGCGCTGCTACGCCGGGTCGGACGACCGGTCATCGTCGTGGCGAACAAGGTCGACTCACAGACACGCGTCAACGACATGTGGGCGTTCTCGGCGTTCGGGCTCGGCGACCCGGTCCCGGTGAGCGCGCTCCACGGCCACGGTGCCGGCGAATTGCTGGACCAACTCGTCGGGATGTTCCCTGACGAGGTCGACGCGCCGCCGCCCGATGACGGTGATACCGGCCCGCCGGCGGTCGCGATCGTCGGTCGCCCCAACGTCGGCAAGTCGACGCTGTTCAACCGGCTGGTCGGTGACGAGCGGTCGGTCGTTCACGACATGCCGGGCACCACGCGGGACGCGATCGACACGCTCATCGAGACCCCCGACGGACCCCTGCTGCTCATCGACACCGCGGGGATGCGTCGCAAGTCGCGCGTCGGCGAGGGCGCCGAGTACTACTCCCTCGTGCGCGCCTTGCAAGCCGTCGATCGGGCCGACGTCGCCGTCCTCATGATCGACGCGACCGAGGGCGTGACCCATCAGGATCAGCGGCTCGCCGAGCGGGTCGACGCGGCGGGCAGCGCGGCGGTCATCGTCCTCAACAAGTGGGAGCTGCTCGACGCCGAGGGCCGGGCCAACGTGCGCGACCAGGTAGCCGACCGCCTCGGGTTCCTGGGCTACGCGCCCGTGCTCAAAGTCAGCGCCCTCACCGCCCTGGGCGTCCAGAAGCTCCTGCCCGCGGTGCAGGAGGCGCTCGAGGCCTACACACGCCGCGTGCCGACCCGCGAGCTCAACAAGGTCGTCCAAGAGGCGCAGGCGGCGCACGCGTCCCCGGGTGTGCGCGTTCTCTACGCCACGCAGGGCGCAACCGACCCGCCCACGTTCACACTGTTCACGAACCGCGCTATCCCCGCGCCCTATCTCCGTTACCTCGAGCGCAAGATCCGTGAGCACTTCGGGTTCGGCCCGACGCCGCTCAAGCTTCGCGTTCGACGGCGAGCGAGTTAGCGTCGGTCCCTCAGATGCTGACGAACCCGGTCCTCTTTGCCGTCGGCGTTGCCTGCGCGGCGGGCACGCTCGTGTGGGGCCGATCGTCGCTGCGGCTGCTCCGCGCCGCGCGCCGCGCCGAAGGCGCGATCGCGGCGGACGGCACCGGCGCGCAATCGGCGCAACTGCTGCGAGCTGCGTTCCAGAAGGAGCTGCACGCCGCAGTTCTGTACGGGATCGTCGGCGCCACGAATGTCATCGCGTCGGTCTCCAACGACATGATCTTCGACGCCCCGCGCCTGTTGCTGCTGGTGCCGGTCGGCCTCTCACTCGCGTACCACCGCCGCCTCGTGCAGGACGCGCAAGCGCTGGAGGAGCGGGCACGCCTCGACCGCCGTATCGAGGAAGTCCTCGCCCAGGAGCAGCTGGCCCCGGCGCGCTGGGCGGACCGGCTCGCCCCGGAAGACCTCCCGGTGATCGAGGGGTTCGAGATCGGTCACGTGTACCAGTCGGGCGAGGGCGCCATGGCCGGCGACTTCTACGACCTGTACCCGACCGGCGCGAGCCGTGTCGCCGCCGTGATCGGCGACGTGGCCGGCCACGGCATCGAGCCGTCGATCACTGCGTTCCAGGTCAAGTACCTCCTGCGTGTGTTCCTCCGTCAGTATCGAGATCCCGCTCAGGCGTTCGAGGAGCTCAACAAGCTGATGTCGGCGGGGAGCCGGCCCGAGGATCTCGTGTCGATGTGCTCAGTGGTCTTCGACGCCGAGGCCAGCACGCTGCGCATCGCGTCGGCCGGCCACCCGGCCGCGTACCTGTGGCACGACGGCGAGGTGCGGGCTCTGCGCGCCACCGGACCGTTGCTGACGCTGGATCCGAACGCCGAGTACTACAGCCGCGAGGTCACGCTCGAGCCGGGCGACCTCCTCCTCCTCTACACCGACGGCCTGGCCGAGGCGCGGGCGGGCGGTCAGCTGTTCGGCGAGGAGCGCATCGCCGCCATCCTGCGCCGCGATCCCGGCGTCGACGTCGACACCCTGTGCAAGTCGCTGCTCGAAGCGGCGCGTGACTTCGCGACCGGTCCGCTCACCGACGACGTCGCCATCCTCGCCATTCGCAGGACGTGACATGAGCGAAGACGTTCGCGACGCTGGTGCTCGCGCCCTTCAAGGCAACTTGGCCGCCAACGCCGACAAGCTGGCGAAGCAGGGCAAGTTGTTCGTTCGGGAACGGCTTCGCCTGTTGTTCGACGAAGGCACGTTCGTCGAGGACGCCTTGCTCGCCAACGCGTCGGCCGACGACCTGCCGGCCGACGGCGTCGTCACCGGTATGGGACGGGTCGACGGCCGCCCGGTGTGCGTGATGGCCAACGACCCGACCGTCAAGGCGGGTTCGTGGGGCGCGCGCACAGTCGAGAAGATCGTTCGCCTCACCGAAACCGCGTTGCGCCACGAGATGCCGGTCGTGTGGCTCGTCGACTCGGCGGGAGCGCGCATCACCGATCAGGTCGAGCTGTTCCCCGGGCGCCGCGGCGCCGGCCGCATCTTCTACAACCAGGTGCGCCTGTCCGGGAAGGTACCGCAGGTGTGCTGCTTGCTCGGCCCGTCCGCGGCCGGCGGGGCATACATCCCGAGCTTCTGCGACGTCGTGTTCATGCACGAGACCAACGCATCGATGTACCTCGGTTCGCCGCGCATGGCCGAGATGGTGATCGGCGAGAAGGCGACGCTCGAAGAGATGGGCGGGGCGCGCATGCACGCGACCGTCTCGGGCTGCGGCGACAACCTGGTCGCCGATGACGGGGAGGCGATCGCCGCCGCCCGGCGTTACCTCTCCTACTTGCCGCAGTCGTGGCGCGAGGCGCCACCCGCCGCCGCGCCTCGCAAGCCGCCGACGACCCTCAGCGCGACGATGATCCCCGAGTCCGAACGGGCCGGCTACGACATGCACAAGATCGTCGACGCCCTCGTCGACGAAGACTCCTTCTTCGAGATCAAGCCGCTGTTTGCCCGCGAACTCGTCGTCGGCTTTGCCCGGCTCGACGGTCGCAGCGTCGGGATCGTCGCCAACAATCCGATGCACAAGGGCGGCGTCCTGTTCGTCGACTCGGCTGACAAGGCGGCGCGCTTCATCTGGCTGTGTGACGCGTTCAACGTGCCGTTGGTGTTTCTGGCCGACGTGCCCGGGTTCATGGTCGGTACCCAAGTCGAACGCCAGGGCATCATCCGCCACGGCGCCAAGATGGTGACGGCGGTGGCCGAAGCGACGGTTCCCAAGATCTCGGTGATCGTCCGCAAGGCCTACGGCGCCGGCCTCTATGCCATGAGCGGGCCGGCGTTCTTCCCGACCGCCGCGCTGGCGCTGCCCTCGGCCAAGATCGCCGTGATGGGGCCCGAGGCGGCGGTCAACGCCGTCTACGCCAACCACATCGCCGCCATCGAGGACCCGGACGAACGCGAGCGGTTCATCGCCGAGAAGCGCACGGAGTACGAGGACGACGTCGACCTGCTGCGGCTGGCGTCGGAGTTGGTGATCGACGCGGTCGTCGAGCCCGAAGCGTTGCGCGACGAACTCATCAACCGCTTCGCGCTGGCGGGCAACCCCGACCGGCATTTCAGCGACCGCCGCCACGGCGTCCCGCCCGTATGACAGCAGTCGAAGTTCGCATTCGCGAGGTCGGTCCGCGCGACGGCCTGCAAGCGGAGGCTCCCGTGCCGGTCGAGGACCGGGTCGCCCTGATCCAGGGCCTGGCCGCCGCCGGGTTGCGCACGATCGAGGCCGTCTCCTTCGTGTCCGAGAAGGCGGTGCCGGCCATGGCCGGGGCGGCCGAGGTCCTTGCCGCCGTCGGCCCGCTCGAGGGTGTGACCGTCTTTGCGCTCGTTCCGAACGTGCGCGGCGCGCAGGCCGCACAGGCCGCCGGCATCGATCACGTCACCGTCACCGTCTCGGCGTCGGCGGCCTACAACGAGAAGAACGTGCGCATGACGATCGACGAGTCGGTCGCCGAAGTTGCTGCAATTCGCGATCTTCTCGGCCCGGAACCGTGGGTCGAGGCGGTGGTGTCGTGCGCATTCGGCTCGCCGTACGAGGGCGACATCACGCCCAAGGACGTCGCCGGGTTGGGGGCGCAGCTGTCGCACGCCGGTGCCAGCGCCCTGACGTACGCGGACACCACCGGCATGGCCACGCCTCGGCGCATCGGCGATCTCGTCGCCGTCACTGGCCCGCGCATCGGGCTCCACCTCCACGAGACGCGGGGGACGGCGATGGTCAACGCCTACGCCGCGCTCGACCTCGGCATCCGCGACTTCGACACGTCGGTCGGCGGCCTGGGCGGGTCGCCGTTCGCGGCGGGCGCCGGCGGCAACCTGGCGACCGAAGACTTCGTGCACTTGCTCGATGACATGGGGTTGAGCACGGGGGTCGACCTCGAGCGCCTCCTCGCTGTCAGCGAGACGCTGGCGGGGCTGATCGGTCACCCGGTGCCGAGCAAGGTGGCCGCCGCCGGCCCGCGCTCCCGCCTCGCGGGCTAAGCGCCATGCCGTGGTGCGAGGACTGCTCGCGGTTCTTCACCCCGACGTCGATGGGCAAGGGCGGCGAGTGCCCGTCGTGTGGGCGGGTGATCAGCGCACCGCCTCGCGCGCCATGGCACTTCCGGCTCCTCATGGGCGCGACCGCCGTATACCTGGGCTGGCGCCTCGTGCAAGGCGTCGCCTGGCTCGCCCACCGCTTGGGTTAGCGCCGGACCGATACGATCGCCGGTCGAACACCACGGGCTGTGGCGCAGTTCGGTTAGCGCACTGGTCTGGGGGACCAGGGGTCGCCGGTTCAAATCCGGCCAGCCCGACGACAACGACACGGGGAGGGCGATTGTGAAGCGTGGACCGAGTGTGTTTTTCGGGCTGGTGCTGATCGTGGCCGCGGTGTGGGTTACGCAAGCGGGACCGGCATCGGCGGCGACGTGCACCGGCGGTGAGATCACCGGCACCGGGAGCGTGGTCGTTCCGAGCGGGGCGACGTGCACCCTGAGCGGCGTCGCGATCAACGGCAACATCACCGTGCAGCCCAGCGCAACGCTCAACCTCGTCAACTCGGTGGTGCAAGGCACGCTGACCGCTCAGAACGCCGAGGACGTGAACGTCAGCGGATCGTTCCTCCGTGGGATGTCGATCACCGGTGCGCGCGCGGGCGACGACAACGTGTTCTCGCTGTGCGGAAACACCGTCGCCGGTCCGGTCACGATCAGTTCGGTCCCCAGCCCGGCCGGCGTCACGTTCGGCGCCCCGGCGTCCTGCGCCGTCAACACGGTGTGCGGACCATTCAGCGCTCGCTACAACTCGGCGGCCCTCACCATCAACGGCAACACGGTGACCGGTGCTGGCACGGTCGTGTACAACTCCAACCTCCAGGCGTTCCAAGGCAACACGTTTGGCGGCCTCGTCACCGCAACCGGCAACAGCCCGACCAACGGCGGGCTCAACACGCCCAACAGTGCAGAGGCGCGATCGGTCACGTGCAGCGAGCCGTCAGGGTCGTCCTCGTCGCCGACGTTCCTGTAGAGCAGCGGAGGTTCCCCGTCACCCAGAGTGGGTAGGTTCGCGCCACCTGACCCAGGAGGGTTCCCATGAGGCGGATCGCAACCCCGGCTGTGCTGCTGGCGGCCTCGACGTTGTTCTGGATGGCGAGTGCACCGATGGCCAGCGCGGCCAACGCGGTGTGTGACGAGCCCAACGGTATGCAAGTCAACGGGCCGGTCAGCGGGAATGTCACCGTCCCGGCCAACGGCGTGTGTCATATCAACGGGCACGCCATCGGCGGCAGCGTCTTCGTCGGGCAGAACGCAAAGCTGTTCATCCGAACCGGCACCACCGTCGGCGGCTCGGTTATCGCGTCGCAATCCCAGCAGCTCAACATCGAGAACGGCAGTCGCATCAACGGCTCGCTGCGCGCGACCGGCCCCGGCGGCGGTTTCGGCGGCTTCGCGTGTGGCGTCGTCATCGGTGGCAGCGTCACCCTCGACAGCCTCACGAGTGGCTCGTGGATCATCGGCGAGCCGACGGTCCCGTACGCCGATGACCCGGTGCCCGTCTACGGCAACCTCAATGATCCGGACCTCAACTGCCAGTCGCCGAACACCATCGCCGGCAGTGTGACGTTCAGCAACAACTCGGTGGCCCGGCTCAAGCTCAAGGCCAACACCATCGGCAACCCGGGCGGCTCGGCGATCATCAACGGCAACACGGTGATCAACGAGATCATCCGCGTCGAGGGCAACACGATCAACGGCTCGCTGATGTGTTCGGGCAACAACTGGATCAACGGGACGCCCGAGGTCACCGCCGGCGCCGTACCCAACACGATCTCGGGTGCCAGGACCGGCCAGTGCTCCGCCGCCTTCGGCTTCTGACCGGCCTAGCAACCCACTAACCGCTCGTTCTGGGCGGATTCGTGTGCGCTCAGCGTGCGCGAATCCGCCCAGAAGCGCGTCTGGTGACTAGTCCATACAGCGCGCCCAAAATGCCCCGCATGGGCGATTGGCCTCAGCCCATCAAGTGCCGATGATGACGAATAGAAGAAATCGGGCACTAACGGCAAGGGAGGCCCCCGATGCTCGAAGTCCAGCGGACATATGCACGGAAGCTTGTGGGGAAGCGGGTGCGGGTGGCCTGCTCGGGCGGAAGCATCGTCGAGGGTGACCTGATGAGCTTCAACGGCCACAGCCTGTGGCTCGTGCGAGGCGACGAAGACGAGTTCGTGTCGATTCACGACGTCGTCGGCCTCGTCCCCCGCGCCGCGTAGGGACAACCCCTACATCAGGCCGATCGGCGTGGGCCAGAGGTGGAAGAAGGCCCGGCCGACGATCGATCCCCTCGGGATCGTCCCGAAGAACCGACTATCGGCTGAGTTGCCGCGGTTGTCGCCCATCACCCAGTACCGACCCTTGGGAATCGTCTGTTTGGCGACGTTCTCCGTCACCGTCGCCGGCGGCAGGTACTTCTCCGCCAACTGCTTCCCATTCACGTACAGCTTCCCGTCGCGGCTTTCGACGGTTTCGCCCGGCAGGGCGATGACCCGCTTGATCAGACGGTTCCCTCCGAGGGCGCGCGCCTTGGCCGGGGTCTTGAACACGATCACGTCGCCCCGACGCACGCTGTGGAGCCGGTAGCCGAGCGGCGTCACCAACACGCGGTCGCCGGGATTGAGGTACGGCGCCATTGACGGTGTCGGGATCGAGAACGACTGAAACACGAACGCCCGCATGAAGACGTAGAGGACGAGCATGGCGGCCGCCGCCCCCGCCCACTCCAACCGGCCTCTGAGCTTCTCGTCGCCACGCACGCGCGCGATCACGTCGGCCGGCGTCAGTGAGATCGGCTCGGCCGAAGGCGTCTCGCCGACGACGGCCAACCCGGCGCTGGCGCCCGCGTCGTAGAGCGCGACCGCGGCTTGGCGCGCGTCGGCGACTCGAGTGCTGCCGGCGCGGCACACGACCACGGTGTCGTCGGCGAGTTGCGCTAGGCCCGCCGCGGCGCCGCCGGCGTTGAGGGCGGGGCCGTGCAGGATCACGACGTCGGCCAGCGTCGTCGCCGAGCGCACGAGGTGATCGTGATGGACGAGGAACTCGCCAACCGCCGCGTGCGGCTGGCCGCGGGGGACGAGCGAGACGCGCGGCATCGATGTCGGCTGCACCAGCGACAAGAGGGATTGGAGCACGACGCCAGCGGTGGCGACGTCGCCCAGGCCGCGCTGGTCGCCGGGCTCATCGTCGTCGCCGTCGCTGCAGTCCACGATGAGCGAGGTGCGCCCGGTCGCCGCTACCGCTTGCGCGAAGCCGATCACCGTCGCCGCCCGGTCGCCGTCGGCGGCGGGAGACGTGAACAGCACGACGCGACCGCCGGTACTGACCTTGGGAACGACGAATGAGGACGGCGCGGCCGACGCGACCGTCGGGCCACGCCTCCCAGCAACAGCGCGTTCAAGCTTCCGGTAGGCCGTCGCCGTCGCGATCCCGTCATCGTCCTCGGACGGCACGATCATCAGCACCGGCAGGCCCGTTGCCGCCTCGGCCGCCAGGTGATCGGCCAGTCGATCGTCGGTGAGGTCGACCGCGACAGCAAGACCCGCGCCCAGCCCGAGCAACAGCAGCAATGTCAGCAGCCATCCGAAGAGGGGTGACAGCGCTTCGACCGCGTGGCTCGGAAGTCGCTCGGCGATCGCCGGCTGGATGGTGCTGATGCCGCTGGTGTCGGCGGACTGCACCAGCCGATCAACTTCGGCCAGCGACGCGGTGTATTGACGCGTTAATTCGTCGCGCCGCGCTTTCGTCGCCGAGTCCGTCGCCGTGAGGCTCGAGATGGTGTCCTGAATGCCGTTCGCCTGGCTGCGCGCCTCGTCGATCGCCTTCTCGCGCGCCGCGGTGCGCGACTCGTCGACGAGCGTGATGAGTTCTTTGGCCACCGTGTCGGCAATGACCACGGCCCCCTGCGCGTCATTTCGACGTCGCGAGCTGATCGCGATCGTGCCCGCGTTGGCGTCGGCCGTCGCGCGTACGCGCTGCATGATCCGGAGCGGCTCACCGTCGTACCCCAGATCCGCGGCAACTCGAGTCGCGGTTTGGCGGCTCGTGGCTAGCGCGGCTATGGCGTCGGGCTTCAGCAAGAACGGGTCGACGAGTGTCCCGGGCTGTCCATTCGCCGTCGCGCTACGACCGGCAGCCGGGCTGTACAGCTTGTGGACCGCCTCGTAATCGTGCGCGCCCCACGACGGGTGAGTGATCGCGGCCACCACCAATCCACTGAGCACCGCTATCCCAGCAATCCGCCAGCGGCGTCGAACCGCTCGGAGCAAGAAGGCGGCGCTCACGGGGCGATGATCGCACGCACGCCCCGCCCCGCCGCGACCACGGAGGGTGTTTGACAGGCGGATCGTGCCTAGATACGTTCGCGACGCCCTCCGAGACGGAGGCGGGATCCGATTCGAAAGGGATTTATCGACATGCGCATCAAGAAGTTGGCCGTGGCCGTCATTGGCGCCACGAGTTTGACGGCGGTCGCAGGCGCGACCGCTTTTGCCGCCGGCAACGGCGGGAACGGTGCTCCCGGCGGTGCCGGTGGTGCTAGCGGTGCGAGCGGCGCTGGTGGCGCTGGTGGTGCAGCCGTTGGCGGCATCGGTGGGCCTGGCGGGCCCCTCGTGAGCTGCAACCCGGCAGCCGGCGGCGTCATTGTGGGCAACTGCGAAGGCGGCAACGCTGGCGCAGGCGGCAACGCTGGCTCGGTGACCTCCGGTCGCGGCGGCGACAGCGGTCGCACCGGCAACGGTGGCCGTGGCGGCGCTGGCGGCGGTGGGGGCCGTGGTGGCGACACCACCCGCATCCGTCGTAGCGGCGGCGGCGGCTTCCCCTTCTAAACCCGAAACCCGCTTTTCTGTACAAACCGGACGGCCCTTCGGGGCCGTTCGGCGCGTCTAGGCAGTGATTGACACTGTCAGCGCTCGACCGTAGATTTGGCACGCCTGCCCGGGGATCGGGGGGCGGATCCGATCCGAAAGGGATTGTTCATCATGCGTACCAAGAAATGGGTTGTGGCAGTTGTAGGCGCCACCAGCCTTACCGCGATGGCAGGCGCAACCGCGCTGGCCGCCGGTAATGGTGGTAACGGTGCAGCCGGCGGTGCCGGCGGCGCTAGCGGTCCGAGCGGTCCCGGTGGGCCCGCTGGTGCCGCAGTCGGTGGTATCGGCGGTCCGGGTGGTCCCCTCGTGGGCTGCCAGCCGAACGGTGTCATCGTCGGTAACTGCGAGAGCGGCAACGCTGGTCGCGGTGGCAATGCGGGTAGCGCGACGTCCGGTCGCGGTGGCGACAGCGGTCGCACCGGCAACGGTGGCCGTGGTGGTGCTGGCGGCGGCGGCGGCCGTGGCGGCGACACCTTCCGTCGCAACTCGTCCGGTGGCGGGGGCTTCCCCTTCTAAGCGACACCGAACAAGAGCTGTGAACGAACGGCCCCTTCGGGGGCCGTTCGTCGCGTTCGGGCCGCGGACAATCATTGACGGTGTTCGAGGCGACCCGTAGGTTCGGTCCATGCGTTTCGTGCGACTAACCGCGGGGCTCCTCGGCGCCATTGCCCTTTCCGTCCTCATCAGCGCCACCGCGTCCGGCGTGGTCAACGGCGGCGAAGGCGGCCCGGGCGGCGCGGGTGCGCCCAGCGCACCCAGTGGGCCGGGCGGGCCTGGTGGCGGCATCGCGGGTCCCGGTATCGGTGGGCCCGGCGGTGCGTCAACCAGCTGCAATCCCGCCGGCGTGGTGGGCGGTGACTGCACTGGCGCAAACGCTGGTCGCGGCGGCGACGCCGGCTCCGTGCTCGCCGGCGCGGGAGGCGACACGGGCGCGACCGGAAACGGTGGTCGCGGTGGTCGCGGCGGCAACGGCGCGCGCGGCGGAAACCGGGTCCGAATTCGCCGCTAGCCGTGCCTGAAACGCACGGAGGGTGTTTGACTTGCGCACCCCCGCTTCGTAGATTGAGCGCGCCTTCCCGGGGATCGGGGGGCGGGTCCGATCCGAAAGGGATTATCTAAATGCGCATGAAGAAATGGGTTGTGGCGGTTGTTGGCGCCACCAGCCTTACCGCCGTGGCCGGGGCGTCCGCCCTGGCAGCTGGTAACGGTGGCAATGGCGGCGCTGGCGGCGCCGGTGGTGGTAGCGGTCCGAGCGGTCCTGGTGGGCCCGGCGGTGCCGCGGTTGGCGGCATCGGCGGTCCTGGTGGCCCGCTCGTGAGCTGCAACCCCAACGGTGTCATCGGCGGTAGCTGCGAAGCCGGCAACGCCGGCGCCGGCGGCGGTGCGGGTAGCACCGTGTCGGGTCGCGGTGGCGACAGCGGTCGCACCGGCAACGGTGGCCGTGGCGGCGGCGGCGGCAACGGCGGCGGCGGTGGCAACACCACCCGCATCCGTCGCACCGGCGGCGGGGGCTTCCCCTTCTAAGCCACGCACAACGTGATGTGAGCGAACGGCCCCTTCGGGGGCCGTTCGCCGCGTCTGAGCCACGCGCGTTGTACATTTTCCCCGCCTCCAGGGATCAGAGGCGGACCAACTCCGAAAGGGAACTACGACACATGCAGATGAAGAAATGGGCGGTCGCCGCGGTCGGCGCGGTGAGCCTCACGGCGGTGGCGGGCGCATCGGCGCTCGCGGCCAACAACGGTGGCAACGGTGGCGCCGGCGGCGCGGGTGGCGGTAGCGGCCCGAGCGGCCCGGGTGGTCCCGCAGGTTCCGCAACCGGCGGTATCGGTGGGCCTGGTGGCCCGCTGGTCAGCTGCAACCCGAACGGCGTGATCGGTGGTAACTGCGAGGCCGCCAACGCGGGCCGCGGCGGCGACGCCGGTCGCACGACGTCCGGTCGCGGCGGCGACTCCGGTCGGACCGGCAACGGTGGCCGCGGTGGCGCGGGCGGCGGCGGCGGTCGCGGCGGCAACACCACCCGCATCCGTTCAACCGGTGGCGGGGGCTTCCCCTTCTAAGCCACACCGACAACGAGTTGTGTGTGTGAACGGCCCCTTCGGGGGCCGTTCACCGTTGTTCAGCCCGATTCGTTGTACATTGTCCCCGCCTCCCCGGGGATCGGGGGGCGGATCCGATCCAGAAAGGGATGACAGGAACGATGCAGATGAAGAAATGGGCTGTCGCGGTTGTTGGAGCGGCGAGCCTCACAGCAGTCGCCGGGGCGAGCGCCCTGGCAGCTGGTAATGGTGGCAATGGTGCGGCCGGCGGTGCCGGCGGTGCGAGCGGCCCCAGCGGCCCGGGTGGCCCTGGTGGCCCGGCGGTTGGCGGCGTCGGTGGGCCTGGCGGCCCGCTCGTCAGCTGCAACCCGAACGGCGTCATCGGCCTGAACTGCGAGGGCGGGAACGCCGGTCGCGGTGGCAACGCCGGTAGCACCGTCTCGGGTCGCGGTGGCGACAGCGGCCGCACCGGCAACGGTGGCCGTGGCGGCGGCGGCGGCAACGGCGGCGGCGGTGGCGACACCACCCGCATCCGTCGCAGCGGCGGCGGGGGCTTCCCCTTCTAAGCCACGCACAACGTGATGTAAACGAACGGCCCCTTCGGGGGCCGTTCGTCGCGTCTGCGGTCCTTTTCCGTCGGGTGATTGACTCGCCCGCTCGCACTCCGTAGCGTTGCTTTGTTCCCTCCGGGGGGACTGGCGGGCTGGACGAGACCGAAAGGGCTTTCATGCAGATCAAGAAATGGGCGGTCGCGGTTGTTGGCGCGGCGAGCCTCACGGCAGTGGCCGGCGCGTCAGCAATGGCCGCGGGTAACGGCGGTAACGGCGCGGCCGGCGGTGCCGGCGGCGGTAGCGGCGCGAGTGGTGCCGGCGGGCCCGCAGGCGCGGCGGTTGGTGGTATCGGTGGGCCTGGTGGCCCGCTCGTCAGCTGCAACCCGAACGGCGTCATCGGCCTGAACTGCGAGGGCGGTAACGCCGGTCGCGGTGGCAACGCCGGTAGCGCGACGTCAGGTCGCGGTGGCGACAGCGGTCGCACCGGCAACGGTGCCCGCGGTGGTGCGGGCGGCGGCGGCGGTCGCGGTGGCGACACCACGCGCATCCGTTCAACCGGTGGCGGGGGCTTCCCCTTCTAAGCCACACGCACATTGATGTTGAAGAACGGCCCCTTCAAGGGGCCGTTCTTCGCGTCTGCATCCGTACACTGAGCCGATGCCGGACGCAGCCGGGGATGACAAGGTCCTCACGATCCCGAATGTCATCTCGATCGTCCGGCTGTTGTGCATCCCTTTGTTCGTGTGGCTGCTGTTCGCTCGCGATGACCGCGCCAGCGCGGCCTGGCTGCTCGCTGCGCTCGGCGCCACCGATTGGGTCGATGGCTACATCGCCCGTCATTTCAACCAGATATCGACACTCGGCAAGGTGCTCGACCCGACCGCCGACCGCGTGTTGTTGCTGACGGCCGCGCTCTCGTTGATCATCGACCACGACGTGCCCGTGTGGCTCGCTGTCGCGGTGCTCGTTCGCGAGGCGCTGGTCTCGATCGCAGTGCTCGCGCTGGCCGCCGCGGGCGCGCGTCGCATTGACGTTCAGTGGGCGGGCAAGGCAGGGACGCTGGCCCTCATGATCGCGTTGCCGTTGTTCCTTGCCAGCCACTCGACACTTGGGTGGCACCGCGGCGCAGGAATCACCGCGTGGCTCTTCGCCCTGCCGGGTCTTGTCCTCGGCTGGTACGCGGCGGTGACCTATGTGCCGCTGGCCCGGCGTGCCCTTCGCGAGGGCCGGGTAGGTTCAGCTACGTGAAGGCGGTGATCATGGCTGGCGGCGAGGGCACGCGGCTGCGCCCGCTGACGTCGAACCAGCCCAAGCCGATGATGCCGCTCGTCAATCGCCCGATGATGGAACACATCGTCGGCCTGCTGCGCGACCACGGGTACGACGAAATCGTCGTCACGATTGCGTTCCTCGGCAACGCGATCCGCAACTACTTCGGCGACGGCGCCGAGTTCGGCGTGCGGATGGTGTACGCCACCGAGGAGACGCCGCTCGGCACCGCCGGCTCGGTGCGCAACGCCATGGCCGAGCTCGATGACCGCTTCCTCGTGATCTCGGGCGACGTGCTCACCGACATCGACCTGTCCGCAGTGGCCCGCTTCCATGAGGAGCGCGGCGCCCTGGCCACCATCACGTTGAAAGCGATGGAGAACCCGCTCGAGTTCGGCATCGTGATCACCCGCGAAGACGGCTCGATCGAACGCTTCCTCGAGAAGCCGACGTGGGGCCAAGTGTTCAGCGACACGATCAACACCGGCATCTACATGTTCGAGCCCGAGATCTTCGACTACATCCCCGAAGGTCGGTCGGTCGACTTTTCCGAGGACGTGTTCCCCGCGCTGCTTGCCGCGCAGAAGCCGATATTCGGCGCGACCACCGAGGGGTACTGGGAGGACGTCGGCACCCTCGAGGCCTATGTAAAGGCCCACCACGACGTCCTGGACGGCCGGGTCGCCATCGATGTTCCCGGCTTCCGGATGCGGGACAACGTGTGGGTGGGGGAGGGCGCCGAGATCGACCCCGCGGCGCGCGTCGACGGACCGTGCGTCATCGGCGACTACTCGCGCGTCGAGGCCGGCGCCCATCTCGCCGAGTACACGGTCCTGGGCGCCAACGTGCGCGTCGGGGCCGACGCGTTCATCGAGCGCGCCGTCGTGCACGACAACGCGTATCTCGGGCCCGCCGTCCGCCTTCGCGGCTGCGTCGTCGGCCGGTCGAGCGATCTGCGTCGCGGCGCGCGCGCCGAGGAGGGCGTGGTGCTCGGTGACGAGTGCTTCGTCGGCGAGCACGCGGTCGTGAACCCAGGCGTGAAGGTGTACCCCTTCAAGACGATCGAGCCCGGCGCGGTCATCAACTCGTCGATCGTCTGGGAGTCACGCGGGGCTCGCCACTTGTTCGGCCGCAGCGGCGTGGCCGGCCTGGCCAACGTGGATATCAGCCCCGAGCTGGCCGTTCGCCTGGCCATGGCGTACGGCACCACGCTCAAGAAGGGCTCGACGGTGACGACCTCGCGCGACTCCAGCCGCGCCGCCCGCGCCCTGAAGCGGGCGCTGATGGCCGGGCTCAACGCGGCCGGAGTCAACGTCGACGACCTCGAGATGGCCAGCGTCCCGGTCACCCGGTTCAACGTGCGCACCATGCGCAGCCAGGGCGGCATCACCATCCGGCTCGCCAACGACGACCCGCAATCGGTCGTGATCCGGTTCTTCGACCGCGAGGGCATCGACATCGACGAGGCCGCCCAGCGCAAGATCGAGCGGCTGTTCTACCGCGAGGACTACCGGCGGGCCCAGGCGGCGGAGATCGGCGACATCGGCTTCGCGCCCCGCGCCCTCGAGTACTACACCGCGGCATTGATGGACACGGTCGACGCCGACGCCATCACCGGCTTTGGCTTCAAGGTCGTGCTCGACTACGCGTTCGGATCCACCAGCTTCGTAATGCCCAACGTCCTCGCCAAGCTCGGTGCCGACGTGCTCTCGGTGAACCCGTACGCGTCGACCGCGGGCGCCGCCGCGTTCGATCGCGAGCCGCATGCCGGGCGCGTCGCCGACCTGGTTCGCGCGTCGGGTGCCCATCTCGGCGCCGTGCTCGATCCCGGCGGCGAACGCATGACACTCATCGACGACAGCGGCCGGGTGTTGACCGACGACGAGACGCTGCTGTCGATCCTCACCTTGGTGTGCACCGCGCTCGACAAGCCCAAGGTCGCGTTGCCGGTGTCGGTGAGCCAGGCCGCCGAGCGCATCTGCGCCGACGCCGGCGCCGAAATCTGCTGGACCAAGCTTTCGGTGTCCCACCTCATGGAGGTCGCTCGCACCGAGAAGGTCGCCTTCGCGGCGAGTCAGGAGGGCGGTTACATCTTCCCGTCCTTCCTTCCCGCCTACGACTCGACGGCGGCGTTGGTCCACGTGCTCGCGTTGCTCGCCCAGACCGGGCTGCGACTCAGCAAGGTCGCCGGTCAGCTGCCGCCGATCCACGTGGCCCACGAGAGCATCGTCACGCCGTGGGAGCAGAAGGGCATGGTCATGCGCACGCTGATCGAGTTGGGTGGTCGTGATCGCGACCTGATCCTGGTCGACGGCGTCAAGGTGATTCACGAGAGCGGCTGGGCGCTGGTGCTGCCCGATCCTGAAGAGCCGCTCACGCACGTGTGGGCCGAAGGGGCCAGCGACGGCGAGGCGCGCAGCCTGGCTCAGGAGTACGCCCGCCGTATTCGACAACTGCTGCGGTGAAGGCCACGCGGCCCGCACTGGCGGGCGTGCTCGCTCTGCTCGGGTTCCTCCTCGTCACCACCGCCAACTCGGCCCGCGCCGACAAGCGCGCCGCCGAGCCGAGGAAGGCACAGCTCGTGCGGATCATCGAGACGCGCCGATCGCAGGTGGGCGACCTCGACGCCGCGGTCGCCAAGCTGCGCGGGCAAGTGGGAGCCGCCGAACGCAAGGCGGCGCGCGCCACGCAGATCGATGCCGCCGAGGCCGCGGCGGCCGAGAAACTCGCCGTCCAGGCGGGCACGGTCGCCGTCCGCGGGCGCGGCCTGCGCGTCCGGCTGGCCGATGCACCCAAGTCGGCCCGCTCGCCCGACGACGAGAACGCCGGCCGCATCCATGACGTCGACGTGCAGCTCGTCGTCAACGCGCTCTTCTCTGCCGGCGCCGAGGCCATCGCCATCAACGGGAACCGGGTGGTGGCCACCACCGCCATACGCGCCGCCGGCGACACGCTCGTCGTGAACTTCAGGCCGCTGCGGCCGCCGTACCGCATTGACGCGATCGGCGCCGACTTCACCCGCTTCGACCGCAGCGAGATCGCCCAGCGGTTCCACCGCTGGACTACGACGTTCGGTCTCAGCTACTCGGCGCGCCGTCAAGACTCGCTCACCGTTCCCGCCTTCGCCGGGCGCGTGGCCATCGCCACCGCCGCACCCGAGGGCCAGGGAGGCTGACGTGCTCGCCTTCCTCGGCCTGATCATCGGGGCGGTGGTCGCGCTCCTCCTGCGCCCGACGGTCCCGCAGGAGTTCTCGCGATACCTCGCCATGGCGGTCATCGCGGCTATCGACTCGTCGCTCGGCGGGACCCGCGCCTACCTCGAGCGCACGTTCAACGACCGGGTCTTCGTCCTCGCCTTCCTGTCCAATGCCGCGGTGGCCGCCCTACTCGTGTGGATCGGCGACCACCTTGGTGTCGACCTCACGACCGCGGTCGCCGTGGTGTTCGGCGTCCGCATCTTCCAGAACCTCGCCGCGCTTCGCCGGCGCGTGTTCGGCGGATGACTGCGCCGATCGCCCTCCCGACCAGCCGGGCCCGGCGTGTCCTGGGCCGGCTCGGCGGCCCCGCCGTCGTCATCCTCTTGACCGCGGTGATGGGCTTCCTGCTCGTCGGCCAGCTGCGGGGGACCGAGCGCTTCCGACGCCGGCTCGAGGCCGAGTCCGAGGGCGACCTCACGCGCATCTTGGCGTCGCTCAACACCGAGGCCGACTCATTGCGCGACGAGGTGAGCGCGCTCAAGTTGCAGCTCGTGCGGCTCGAGACCAGCAGCGCGCGTGATCAAGCGAGCGTCGACGCGGCCGACGACGAATTGCGCGCGCTGCAGGTGCTGGCCGGGTCGGTTGCGGTGAGCGGCCCGGGGATCGTGCTCTCCGTCGAGGACCCCCGCGGCGCCGTCGGCTACGACACACTGATCGACATCGTGCAGGAACTGCGCGACGCCGGGGCCGAGGCCATAGGCGTCAACGACCACCGCGTGGGCGCGGCGTCGGCCTTCGCCAACCGAAAGGGCGGTGTCTCTCTGGACGGCACGCCCCTCGCACCCCCGTACCGCATCGCGGCGATCGGCCCGGCCACCACGCTCGAAGGCGGGTTGAAGATTCCGGGCGGTGCCGTCGACGTGCTCGAGTCTCTACCTGGCGTTCACGTCGAGGTCGACCGCTCAGCCAAGGTTGACCTCCCGCCCCTCGATCACCCACCGGCGTTCCGCGCCGCCCGTCCTATAAGTTCCCCCTCATGAACGTCCCCGACGACTTGCTGTACACGAGCGACCACGAGTGGGCCAAGGTCGAGGACGGCGGTCGTGTCCGGATCGGCATCACCGACTACGCCCAGGACGCGCTGGGCGACGTGGTGTTCGTATCGGTGCCCGAGCCCGACAAGGCGGTGGCGGCGGGCGACGAGTGCGCCGAGGTCGAGTCCACCAAGTCGGTGTCGTCGGTCTACTCGCCGGTCGGCGGTGTCGTCGTCGAGGTCAACAACGACTTGGCCGAGGCGCCGCAACGCCTGAACGAGGACCCGTACGGCGAAGGGTGGATCTGCGTGATCCAGTCGCCCGACGGAGTCGCCGCGGACCAGTTGCTGACGCCTGCGCAGTATCGCGACCTCATCTCGACGTAGAGGGTTGGCGCTAGCCTTCGCGCCGTGTTCTGCAACAGCTGCGGTCACCGCAACCCGGCGGGCGCCAACTTCTGCTCGTCGTGCGGCAACGCGCTGGAGCACGGGTCCGGCGAGGAGTCCACGCTCACCCTGAGTCCGGTCGAGGCGGCCGAGGCGGCCGAGGACGACATCTCGCTGTCGCTGGACGATCTGCCAGAAGGCGTCGGCCTGCTCGTGGTCAAGCGAGGCCCCAACGCCGGGTCGAAGTACACCCTCGACCACCCGACGACGACCGCTGGTCGTCACCCCGAGAGCGACATCTTCCTCGACGACATCACGGTCTCTCGTCGCCACGCCGAGTTCCGCAGGGCCCGTACCGGTTACACCGTCGTTGACGTCGGCTCGCTCAACGGCACGTACCTCAACCGGGCGCGCATCGAAGATGCGCCACTGGCCAACGGCGACGAAGTGCAGATCGGCAAGTTCCGCCTCGTGTTCCTCACGGGCACCGCGCCGGACTCCTAGTGGCGGAACGCTCCTACCTATCGATCGGCGAAGTGCTGGCTCTACTCAAGAGCGAGTTCCCCGACATCACGATTTCCAAGATCCGCTTCCTCGAGAGCCAAGGCCTCATCGCACCGGAGCGCACGCCGTCGGGGTACCGAAAGTTCTACGAACCCGACGTCGAGCGCCTGCGGTGGATCCTCCGCCAGCAGCGTGAGAACTTCCTTCCGCTCAAGGTGATCAGAGGCCGCCTCAGCCAGGACGAGCCCGGCGACGACGACGAACGCGGCGCAGTCGAGGAGGCAGCGCCCGAACCGGCCAAGGTCGGTGCGTCAGCGTCGAGGTCGACCGCCACGCCGACGGCGAAGGCTGCGCCGCAACCGGTGGCGCCGGCGCCACCAGATGACGCCATCGAACTGTCAGCCGGCGTGTCAGGAGTGAGTGTCACGATCGACGAGCTGGCCGGCGCGACCGGGTTGCCCGCTCACCGGCTGGCGGAGCTCGAACGGTACGGACTCCTGACCGGCCGGACCGTCGGCGACACGTCGTACTACGACGAGGACGCGGTGGTCGTCGCCAAGCTGGCCGCCGGGTTCCTCGACTTCGGTGTCGAGGCCCGGCACCTCAAGATGTACAAGAGCGCGGCGGAGCGCGAGGTGGGCCTGTTCGAAGCGGTCGTCCTCCCGATGCTCAAGCAGCGCAACCCGCAAGCGCGCAAGCAAGCGTTGGTCGCCCTCACCGAGATGAGCCGGCTCGGGCAGAGCCTGCGGGCGGCGATGGTGCGCCAGGCGCTCAAGGCGTACCTCGCCGGTCCGTGACCGATGTCCTCATCTCAACCGACGAACTAAAGACCGGCGTCGCCCGCCTCGCCGCCGAACTGTCTGCCACGTACGGCGACGGGGTGGTCCTCGCCGCGGTGCTCAAAGGCAGCCTGTTGTTCCTCGCTGACTTGGTTCGCGGCATGACGATCAGTCCCGAAGTCGACTTCCTCGCCATCTCGTCGTACCAACCGAACACCGGGCGCGTCCGCATCCTCAAGGACCTCGAGGTCGACATCCACGACCGCGATGTCGTCCTGATAGAGGACATCGTCGACACCGGACTGACCAGTGGTTACCTCTTGCAGGAGCTGGGCCAACGAGGGCCGCGGTCGCTCGCGATCTGCACGCTGCTCGACAAGGCGGCCCGGCGATTGCTGCCGGTGCCGTTGAACTTCGTCGGCTTCGAAATCCCGGACGCCTTCGTTCTCGGGTACGGCCTGGACTTTGCGGGCCGCTACCGCAACCTCGACGCCGTGTTCGAGGGCAACCTCGACGCCCTCCGCGAGGATCCGGACGCGCACGTGAGCGCGCTGTACGACAGGTAGATTGGTCAGATGGTGGAGATGCACCTGGCCTCGGTGCGGGTCGAGATGCCCACCAACAACCCGGTCGTGCTGCTCCAGGAAACGTCGGGCGACCGCACGCTGCTGATCTTCATCGGCACCCACGAAGCGCAGGCCATCGTCGAGGCGATCCAGGGCACCACCCGGCCGCGACCGATGACGCATGAGCTGCTGCGCGACATCCTCAACGAGGTCGGCGCCACCCTCGAGCGCGTGGTCCTCACCGAGCTGGTCGACAGCGTCTATTTCGCCGAGTTGCACATCAACCTCGCCGGCCGCGTCCACATCGTGTCCAGCCGGCCCTCCGATGCCATGGCGATCGCCGCCCGGATGGGGACGCCCATCTTCGCCGAGGAGGCCCTGCTCGAAGAGGCCGGCATCGTGCTCGAGGACGACGACGAGGAGGCCGGGAACCCCGACGACCTCGTCGACCAGTTCCACGAATTCATCAAAGACGTCCGCCCCGAAGACTTCTCGACCTAGCTGCGGTCCTCGCAGGCGGGGGAGGGCAGGTGTACTCTCCTAGGTCACACGTGCGTAATTCCCGCCGTGTGACTTACGCAGCGACGCAGGAGGCTTCCCCATGGCCGTAGACAGCTCATTGACCGACGGTTTCCGCGGGCCCCAGGTCTGCAAGATCGTGGGCATCACGTACCGCCAGCTCGATTACTGGGCGCGGACCGACCTCCTGCGCCCGTCGATCTCAGAAGCGAAGGGCAGCGGAACCCAGCGTCGCTACTCGTACACCGACCTGCTCGAGCTGAAGGTGATCAAGCAGCTTCTCGACGCCGGCGTTTCATTGCAGTCGGCCCGCCGGGCCATCGAGTGCTTGCAGAACGCGCTCGGCGAAGACCTGGCCACCGCGAATCTCGTGCTCAACGGCGACGGGTCCGTCCTCGCCCGCAACGACGAGGATCTGGTCGACCTTCTCAGGGGCGGCCAGGGCGTCCTCAACATCGTGCTGCCTCTCGGTGGCGTCGTTGACGAGTTGGACGGCGCGATCGGCGAGTTCGCGCAGGCGGCGGCCGGGAGTGGTCGCTAGCTCGCCGTCCGCCGCTGAACCGACGCCTGGTCCTTCGGCGTCGGTTCGCTTTGCGCACAACTCGGAGCGGCAGTTCGCTCTGTTGCTCGACTTCTACGGGATCGCTTGGGACTACGAGCCTCGCGAGTTCGTCCTCGAATGGGACCGACTCGGCGCGCCGGTGCAAGCCTTCCGGCCCGACTTCTTCCTCCCCGGCTACGACCTGTACATCGAGATCACCACGCTGAACCAGAAGCTGGTCACCAAAAAGAACCGCAAGATCCGCCAGCTGCGTGCGCTGTACCCGGGGACCAAGATCAAGATCCTCTACCAGCGTGACTACCTCAACCTCTTGGTGAAGTACGGACTTGAGGAGCCGTCCCAGCTGGCCGAGGCCGGGCTCGACGAGATCGAGCCGCAGCCACTCAACTTCGACGTCATCGACGACTAGTTTTTGCTCGGTGAGCGAGCCGCAGGTGAGCGAGCCCAATGGGCACAGTGCGCTCGCATTTCGCCATCCGCAGGATGGCGCCTGAAATGCGTCGGTCCCCCCTGGAGGCGAGTCACCGCGCGCTGGGGGCCAAGCTCGTCGAGTTTGGCGGGTGGGACATGCCGCTCAACTACCCGGCCGGCACGCTGGCCGAGCACCGGGCGTGTCGCGAGTCGGCGGTGGCCTTCGACGTCAGCCACCTCGGCACGGTGCGCGTCACCGGCGCTGACGCGCTCGATCGACTCCAAGGTGCGTTGACCAACGACCTCGGGCGCATCGAGCCGGGCAAGGCGCAGTACACGCACCTGCTCGACGCCGACGGGTCGGTGCTCGACGACATCATCGTGTGGTGGGTCGGCCCGGAGCGCTTCGACGTGATGCCCAACGCATCCAACACCGACCGCGTTCGCGACGCGATTGGCGGCGAGGACGTCACGTCGACGCGCGCCGTGATCGCGGTCCAGGGGCCCAACGCCCGCGAGATGTTGGCGAGCGTCTCGCCGGCGGCCGCCGCCGTGCCCCGCTTCTCGGTGGCCGAGGTCGACTGGAACGGAACGCCGATCGTCGTGGCCGGTACCGGCTACACCGGCGAGGACGGCGTCGAGTTGGCGGTGCCCGCTGAGCGGGCGTCGGCCGTATGGGATGCGGTCCTGGCCGCCGGTGTGACGCCCGCCGGGCTCGGTGCACGCGACACGCTCCGCCTCGAGGCCGGCCTGCCGTTACACGGCCATGAACTCGGACCAGGGATCACGCCGCCGCAAGCCGGGCTGGGTTGGGTCGTGGCGTGGGACAAGCCGGCGTTCCGCGGCAAGGACGCGCTGGTCGCCGAGCGCGAGCGCGGGGTGACCCGCCGCCTCCGTGGCCTCGCGGTCGAGGGGCGCCAGCCGCCACGGCAGGGCTACGGCGTGCTCGTCGACGGCAAGCCGGCCGGCGAGGTCACCAGCGGTAACTTCTCGCCGATGCTCGGTCACGGCATCGCGCTGGCGTTCCTTCCGCCCGCCGTCGAGCCCGGGGCCGCGGTGCAGGTCGACGTCCGCGGCACGCCCGTCGCGGCCACCGTCGTGAAGCCACCGTTCTTCAAGGCCTCATAGATGGACTACGTCCCGCACACCGAGGCCGAGATCGCCAGCATGCTGGGCGACATCGGCCTGGCGTCGCTCGACGACCTGTGGGAGGCGATTCCCGAGGCGCTGCGACTGGCCACCGGTGACTTCGACGTCCGCCCGGGGCTCAGCGAGCCCGACACGCTGGCCGAGGTCGAGCGCCTGGCCGCCGCCAACCAATCGCTGCTGTGCTTCGCCGGCGGCGGCGCCCACGACCACGAGGTCCCGGCCACGGTGCGGCGGCTGGCGTTCCGCTCCGAGTTCGTCACCGCGTACACGCCGTACCAACCCGAAGTCGCCCAGGGCGTGCTGCAAGCGCTCTTCGAATACCAGACGCTGCTGTGCCGACTCACCGGCATGGAAGTCGCCAACGCATCGCTCTACGACGGCGCGACCGCGCTGGTCGAGGCGGTGAACCTCGGTGTCGCCGCGAGTGGCAACCAGCGCGTGTGGGTCAGCGATCGCGTGAACCCGCAGTGGGTCGACGTCGTGCGGACCTTCGCGGCGGGCACAGGCCATCAACTCGAGATCGGCGCCACGCCACCGGACGGCGTGGGAGTCGTCGTCGTGCAGTCACCCGACTACTACGGCGTTGTCGGCCAGGACATCACCGCGCCCGACGGCGCCAAGACGGTCGCCGTCTTCGATCCGGTGGCACTGGGACTCTTGCGGCCGCCGGTCGCCGACGTGGCGGTGGGGGAGGGCCAGCCGTTCGGCACGCCGCTCTCGTTCGGCGGCCCCTATCTCGGCCTGTTCGCCACCCACATGGAACACGTGCGACGCCTACCGGGCCGGCTGGTCGGCGAGACGGTCGACACCGAGGGGCGCCGCGCGTATGTGACGACGCTGCGCACGCGCGAGCAGGACATCCGCCGCGAGAAGGCGTCGTCCAACGTGTGCACCAACCAGACGCTCATCGCCGTCGCCTGGGCCATCCAGCTGTCGTGGCTCGGGACGAGCGGGTTGCGCGACCTGGCCCTCCGCTGCGCGCGCGGCACGCGGTACACGCGTGAGGCCACCCTGGCCATCGACGGCATCGACGCGTGGTCCGATGCGCCGGTGTTCCGGGAGTTCGCCGTCCGCCTGCCGATCAACGCGACGGCGGTGATCGAGCGCATGGCCGAGGAGGGGTTCCTCGCCGGCACCGCGATCGGGGAGGACGCAATGCTCATCGCCGTGACCGAGCGGCGAACGCGCGACGAGATCGACCGCTACGTCGCCACTTTGCAGAAGGTGATCTCGTGACCGGGGCAGCGCGCAGCATCCCGTTGATGGGTGGGGACGAGGAGCCCACGATCTTCGAGCTGTCGTCGCCGGGGCGGCGGGCGGCGTCGTTCCGCACCACCGACCTGCCGGATTGGTCGGCCGAGGACCTCGTGCCGGCCGCGTTGCTGCGGCCGGCGCCGGTCGACGTGGCCGAGGTGTCCGAGCGCGACGTGGTCGGCCACTTCACCCGGCTTACGCATCGGCAGTACTCCGTCGACCTCGGGGCCTACCCGCTCGGCTCGTGCACGATGAAGTACAACCCAAAGGCGTGCGACGACGCCGCATCGCTGCCGGGGTTGGCCAACGTCCACCCGGCTACACCACCGCAGTACACGCAAGGGTGGCTCGAATTGCTCCTCGCCCTGGGCGACACGTTGTGCGCGGTGACCGGGATGCACGACATCACGCTGCAACCGCCGGCCGGCGCGTCGGGCGAGCTCACCGGCCTGCTGCTGATGCGGGCGTTCCACGCCGACCGCGGCGAGGCCGAACAGCGGACGAAGGTGATCATCCCCGACTCGGCCCACGGCACCAACCCGGCGTCGGTCACGCTCGGCGGGTACGAGACAGTCACCGTGCCGTCGGACGACCGCGGCTGCGTCGACGTCGCCGCCCTGCGCGAGCGCCTCGGTCCCGACGTGGCCGGCATCATGCTCACCAACCCCAACACGCTCGGCTTGTTCGAGGAGGACATCGTCGAGATCGCCGCCGCGGTCCACGCGGTCGGCGGGCTGCTCTATTACGACGGCGCCAACCTCAACGCCATCCTCGGCGTCGTCCGCCCCGGCGACATGGGATTCGACATCGTGCACATGAACCTCCACAAGACCTTCGCGGTGCCACACGGCGGTGGGGGACCGGGCGCCGGGCCAGTGGCGGTGTCCGAACGGCTGGCGGCGTATCTCCCGGGCCCGCTGCCGCGGCGGGCCGAGGGCGGCGGCTTCGAATGGTTCACGCCCGAGAAGTCGATCGGCCGGGTGCACGGCTGGCACGGCAACGCACTCGCCTTGGTGCGGGCGTACACGTACATCCTCCTCAACGGCGGCGACGGCCTGCGCCGCGTGGCCGAGGCCGCGGTCCTCAACGCCAACTGGCTACGGCACGCGCTGCGGGACACCTACGACATCCCGTACGACCGGCCCAACATGCACGAGTTCGTGGCGTCGACGACCTCGCTCAAGAAGGCGAGCGGGCTCAAAGCGATCGACGTGGCCAAGCGCCTCCTCGAGGAGGGCTTCCACGCGCCCACGACGTACTTCCCGCTCATCGTCGACGAGGCGCTGATGATCGAGCCCACCGAGACCGAGAGCCCGCAAACCGTCGCCGCGCTGGCCGACGCGCTCATCCGCATCGCCAACGACCCCGACGACGCCAAGGACGCGCCCCGCACCACACCCGTCAGCCGGGTCGACGAAGCCCGCGCCGCCCGTCACCTGATCCCCACCTTCGACGCGAGGCCTTAGCCCCATTCTTTGATTCTTTGGCGACTTCTCACGCCATCAAAGAATCAAAGAACACCTACGACTTGGGGGCGTCGACCTTGGCGGTCTTCTCCTGGTGGTGCTCCTGGATGGCGCTCATGATGGCGTTGCCGGCCTGCTCCATGAACTTGGGCCGGTTGGCCGCCGCCCAGTCACGCGAGCCGACGAGCGACGGCGTGCTGCCCTGGAACAGCGGCGCGACGTAACGCGAGAACAACTCGTACGAGTGCAGGGTGGCCTCGCGGTCGGCCCACTCGTGGGCCATGAACAGGAACGTGCCGAATCCGCCTGACTGATCGACGAGCCGCTGGATCTGGGCGACGGCCATGTCGGGCGTGCCGATCGTCGCGAACCCTGTTGCATTGAGCGCGTCGACGAGGTCGACGTTGTCACCGTCGGGCGCGAGCGGCAGCGCGGCCACGCGCTGGAAGTAGTCCACCCACTCGGCCAGACCGAACTCGACGTCCTTGCGCGCCTGCTCCTCGGTCTCGGCGATGTGCATCGGACCGACGAGCCGCCACTTGCGGCGGTCGACGGTCTGGCCAAACTCGGCGGCCCGCTCTTCCATCACGTTCCAGTGCGAGCCGAGGATGTCGAAGCCGCCCACCGACGTGGCCCCGATCGACAGCAGGCCCAGCCCGAAGCGACCGGCGGCGCGCGGCCCGGCCGGGGAGACCTGGGCGGCGACGGCGATCTCGAGTTCTTCCGAGTACGGCCGCAGTTGCAGTTCGGCGTCGCGCAGCGTGAACCAGTTCGACTCGCGCGTGATGCGCTCCTTGCCGTCGAGCAACGCGACGATCGCTTCGAGCGACTCTTCCATCATGTGCCGTTGCTCTTGGGTGTCGATGCCCATCATGTAGGCGTCGGACGGCAGCGCTCCGGGACCGCAGCCCAGCATCACGCGGCCACGCGTGAGATGGTCGAGCAACACCATGCGATCGGCCAGCATCAGCGGGTGGTGATAGGGGAGCGAGCTGACGCCGGTGCCGAGCCGGATGTTCTTGGTGCGCTCGGCGGCGACGGCAAGGAACACCTCGGGCGAGGCGATGATCTCGTAGCCGGCGGAGTGATGTTCGCCGACCCACGCCTCGTGAAAGCCCAACTCGTCGAGTCGGGTGATCAGCTCGAGGTCCCGCTCGAGAGCGAGCGTCGGGTTCTGGCCCACCGGGTGGAAGGGCGCGAGGAATATGCCGGTTCGAAGGG